>Ga0209782_1000374_pt1 | contig 18640 bp, 6 predicted proteins | sample WorMetmaBAHAMAS1_FD_187390 | JGI IMG/M metagenome (GOLD analysis project Ga0209782, IMG submission 187390) | Marine gutless worms symbiont microbial communities from Max Planck institute for Marine Microbiology, Germany - Inanidrilus... | ecosystem: Host-associated > Annelida > Digestive system >...
TGTTACGCCACTGCCATGATCCATCACGCCCAGACGGTTTCCGTGCGGGACCCGTGTGCCACCCCTCACGGTAACCGCAGGGATTCCCGACGTGCGCTCGGCAGTTGTTGTCCGCGGGGTCAGACGGGTCCCAGGCGAAGTCTCTAAGTTTACTCACTACGAAGACATAAAGGGCGACGAAAAAATGCAAAAATTGGGGTGGTTTGGAGGGTTGTGGTCACTCAAGGTCATCGGAAACATTGCATATGACTTCTGATTCGACTTTAATAGAAACTATGCGTCTATCTTGTACCGGTTTCGAGTTATAGTGCATTTTTCGAGGAAAGTGGCCAATTTTAACCGAATCCCACCTGCATTTCGCCATGAACTTTGGTGTCAGAAAACTAGAGTCCCGGGGCTATCGTGTGGCATTATTTGTGTAATCCTACGTTTAGCCCTTTGAATACTATACTGGAGTGTGACAGACACACACACAGACAGACACACGACGACAACATAGACCTCGCTTAGCAGTGTGGCGCGGTAAAAAAATCACCCCCAAAAAGGTCTGGTTATGGTCACGTGACCTATTTAAATTTTTAGCCCCCCACGATGTCTCTGGAATGGCTAATAAGAGACTAAATTTTGTACAGTGGTTCGCCAGGTGGCGGTTTAACATTGGGATTACAAACTGTCCCTTGAATGGGCGTGGTCCTGGTCACATGACCAAGGGCGTCAATCTCACAGGATTATTGGGGGGAGTAGGTCTATGGGTTGGTAGTCCCCCAGTGGGGTCCAGAGGAGGAGCCCTGGTAGAGGGTCTGGGGGACGAAGTCCCCCAGAAGCTGAAGCTTTTTTTGTGAAACTACGCATAATTGTTGCATTAAAATACAACAAACAACAGTTACTGTCACTCGAGTCGACATCCTAAACTACATCACTTCTAAAAGATTGGGGGGACATTATCATGGATGTCCCCCTTCATAAATATTAGGGGGAAATGTCCCCCCTGTCCCAAAGGGATCGACGCCCTGCACATGACGTCTTTGAATTTTCGGAAATAAGCGATAATATCTCATAAACAGATAGTTACAATGGAAGACAAATAGGAAATCATATATAGGCTATCAAATGGAATGACTGCCAATGACATTGAGTGTGTGACGGTCACTTGGTTGTCTGAAACCTTTGTAATAACTATAACTCACAAATGAAGCGCGATTTAACTACAATATGTTTACACGTAAATTAGAAAGCGCATGTAGCTTGTAATTTAAGCTTCATTGTCAAATATGAAGGAGTTCTCAAGGTCACAGGCAGTCACGTTCACTTCAAAAGTGGTAGTATCTTGAAAACGGTCCTACATAAAGACGTTGAAGCAACAGTCCACAAACAGGAAGTGATATGCCGTACGGCCATTTAATAACAGCAACTGTGATTACCTTGGGTGTATGTCAGTCATTCATCGATTGCAAGCTTTTTTGTATACTGACAAGTGCGTCGCGCAGTCCCTCTGCCATAGCAGAGCTTCTTGTATAATTTTATATCGTCATATTGGCTTACTAACAAGTAACAATTGGATGTTAGATCACCTTCTAAGAAAGTTATGGTCCTACTTTTGAAATTCAGCGAGATGTTCTTTTGTGCAATTAATGTTACGTTCTCATTTGTGCCACTGACTACCACCCAAAAATCTAGCACTGTTAGATTTTGAGAACGACGACGACAGCCGTCGTCAGCTGAGTGAAAAAGCTACTTACGACATCGGTACTCTGTAACTGGTCACCAAAAACAGAGTCACTGACTGCCGTGTTGACTCATTAGTGCAACAGGTGTCAGTGCTTTCCAAGCACCAGCCTTTACACAGAACAGTCACACTGATGTGCCTGATGCAAGCATCTTTCTATGCATCTGCAATGTTTTTATACTGCATTTACTGTTATTTTATTTTATTTTTCATGTACATGTACTTGATAGTTGATTCATGTATTATGTGACAGTCACAACATGATTAAACACAGCCACAGGGATAGTCTTACAAGTAGATGGGTAACAGCAAGTATATTTTACACTGAATATTGGCATAACTTAGCACACACAGATAAATATATTTAACTGAAAATCTACACACAGAAAAAGTAATCTGTAGCACGTTTAACACCTCAATATCTGCAGCTCAACAAGCAAATTGTGAATACAATAATATGGTGCAATGTTTTGTTACATACACCATACAATGAAAGCGTACAACTTTAATTGTCTTTGACAATGCTACTAGTCTGCACATTTTTTTCACATAATTTTGATCCAGCAGAAACTACTGCACATATAGTAAATTAATCTGATAAAGCATATAAACATTAAACATTTATAATTACTTCCATAAAAAAGGAAGTTATGGACTGGTTATTTTTCATTCATTCTTTCATCATTTCTTTCAGTCAGTGGCTACACTTTTAATAAGAATTTTGGCGCCATAAAAATAAGTGTTCTACTCCTTAACCTTACTCACGGTCCCACTCTTAAGAAATGAAATTCCCTGACATGTCATCCCTGACCATATCCCAAATTTTTCCATGACTGCCCCTAACCACATTCAAAATCATTCTGTTATTCAATTATTATTTACATAAAACAGCGTGGACTTACTCAAACAAGCAACAATCAAACTTTGGTTGAATAATGTAACAATCATAATGCAACTGCTGAAAAACACAAATGATATACATGTATAAAATTTTCCATGACAACCAGCAAAATGTCCCAAATTTCCCCTGACCAAATCAATTCCTCGACTTTCCAGGTCAGTGAAACCCTGTTACTTTAAACGTGCAACTATGCTACATTCAGCATATTTGGTTGAATCCAGCTTTTGTCAACAACGATCATAAAACTGGTTGGTAACACCAAGCATCTGAGCAGGTTTACATGGTCACAGTGACCACTGCCACTCTACTAATTTAACAAATAAATGTTGAAATTTGTTACATAGTTTGATCACCTAATAACCTAATGTAACTACAGATATAATGAGTAAATGCAATATGCAGTAGAAAGCTAATTAATAATTTCTGAATATGGGAATTTCTTTTAGGCTTTGCACAAGTGTGAGCTGTCTATGAGCACTCTATTTCAGCATAAGCATAAAGACCAATTACTTTTAAAACACTCTAAATTAGACAAAACAAAAAAGTAAAGAACGAAAAAGGTTGTTTTTTGATTCCATAGCACTTACAATCAATGACAATTGCTCTGAAATTATAACTCACAGATTAGGCAATGGCAGATACGACTGCCACACTGCAACTCTTAGATGATGAGACATGCAATAAATATTGTATGGTACATTCAGTATATGTGCACTATTTACGTGCACTGTCACAGATAATCATAAAGCAGTAGGTGATACTTCGGAATGTGTTTCGGTCCATTTGTGGATTAACATGGGTGGCAGCAAAAGCAGCTTATTATTCTTAACTAAACAATCCATCATAAGCACCCGGGAGGTAAAGCTTTATACATCATCTTCACACAGATGAGAAACAAACTACCACATAGGAAATAAGACAAAATAAAATAAGACAAAATCAACAGACTTAGCAATCTTACTACAGCAGCTCCTTAGCAAACACATCGGAGTTCCATCAATTTTTCTCTTTGGCAATATACAATTTTCAACAGACATTACATATTCTATGGCAAGCTACATAATGCCAGTACTAACACCGTACAAATCATAAAATCTTTTGACACAAGCCACAAGTATGCAACCGTTAGTGTTTATAGGGAATGTTCTGGTGTTTATTGATGGCATAGTGAGTAATGATTAGTAACTGTGTAATCTGTCAGTTAGATGAGCCAAACTTTTGTGGAAAAGCCAATGGCATACTGCCAATTGTTGCAAAAGTAATACCTGGTACAGAGCTCCATAAAGCGTGTAACGTTTGTGAAAATCAACTATTCTAACAGTACCTGGAACCTCACAAATAAATAGCTAAAGCACATGCTCAAGGTGTGCATTGTAACTGCTTATATAGTTAATCTCCGACTAATATAGTCACCACTACAACAGGAATGAACTAACTGCGGATTGAGTATAACAGAAGTGGCCAGACTCAAACAGATGAAATCTAAAGGGATATTCAATTTAGGAATCTGGATTCGGATACATAGTAGGGATGCGCCTATCGTGTAATTTGTAAACGTGTACACGAAACTTTAAACGTTTGTGGTAAATGTTTACACGAATATGGCAGCCAATAATAAAACACTGATGATTCTCACTTGGTTCTCACTTAGTATAACATCATAGCTAATAATGGCCGTAGCCGCCTGTAACGTTAGCTAGAGAGTCCTTGGTGAAGTTCATTTGCCACAGATTATTGCTTAATTTTGCATTAAGTCGCCAAAATTTCACGTTATTTTACTGGCTGATGTAGTTGTTTTATTATTTTTAGCAATAAACTTTGTTACTGCTGCCATATTCATGTACACAATCGTGTAATTTTGTAAACATGTACACGACAGCTTGCGTACTCGTGTACACGCGCTCATCCCTAATACATTCATCGAATCCGAATCATCTAATCGAATATCCCCTAAGTATACACATATTCTAGAACAAGCACACTACCTTTTATCGATACACAACAGTATCAGCATATGTACAAAAGTCTGCACGGGGGACGATTTGGCTTAACATAACTACTCAATCTAATACTAAAGCATCTTTTACATGACCATGTCGCAATCAAGCACACATACTTCTACTCAACACAGTATATTGTGCCACATAGAGCTGCCTATTTGTAAAGCCAATGGCAGACAAGAGACTAAAATTATGATTGGGAGGCTTGGTTAATCATTACACAAATCCACATATTACTGCATAAAATGGTAACTGAAAATAAACCACTGCTGACTGGACTGAAACTTCTGCACAGTGTTCAAAAACACTGACACTTGCATACAGCAAGCCATACCATTAGACTGGAGTAGTGAAGGACCTTGCAGGACATCATCTCAGAGTGATTATTTCCATAAAGCAAGTAGTTAACTGACTATCACGACTGGCACTAATGACTATGCTCAGCAACATCAAAGGCGGCAATCGACACGGACTTGCTGCATAGTATCAACAGCCAGTTCTGACGCTACCTGTCACGTGTGGCATTGTACAGTCAAGAAACAATGTCGCTGAACATCTTAGCTTCAGCCATAAATTCATCATCGGGACTAAGCCACATTATTACTGGCTTCAGTGTGAAATGTAAACCTCATACATATATGTACATAACAAACATAAATGTCACAATGACGAGCATCGACGCATAAATAACATACTACAAGCTAATAGTACAAGACAGACAGAAATTGCATACCGGTATTAAATGCTGCAATGTCACTAGTACAATAAATATGTCACTGGAAAAACAGCTGTTTACAAGTAAAATGTGACTCATTTATACACACAAACTACTATAACTCAACTTGTAATCTGATGCAACTGAAATGCACTATGCTGTCAATGTTCCATTACATTAATCATTCAAACTGAAACATTCATATCTGCTACATGACTGGTGGTAGCCAAAACAATACTGTATATAAAATGACAGAAAAATGGCTAAATTTTGTTGTTGTTTTTTTGTGTGAAATACTATCAAACAACATACAAGTACATAACTAATCTTGGTAGTTACTTAACAAAAACGTAGTAAATGAGCAGGTTTCAATCACTCTGCTGTTCACAGTGTTATGCTGATGATTTGTTTTGGACATCAGCCTTTCAGCAGTGCAACAGTATGGTTACACATATTATCTGATTGCACACTGTGGTCCAAAACATAAACGTTAACCTATTATTTTTTTCTTTAATAACTTTTGGTACATAGAATCCTGCAAAAATTGACATGCGATTTGCATTTGTCAACCACACCAAAAATGTCACCGCACTACCCCACCATGGTCTGCTAGCATTTAGCCGACGTCTCAACGAACTGTTGATTTAAGTAGCACCGATGTTGTGCTGTTTGGTTACAAGTGACACATATACCAGATCATTTTGTGAGTTCTTAGGAAAGCCAGTGTAAAGAATTATTCTTGTCCTGGTGTAGCTGAAAATGCTCAAGGTGACTTGCTAGTGAAAATGAGTATTTTTTAATTTTTCAACTTACAGTAGCCAAAAATGGACAAATGCACAATTACTTGTCAAATCCATTCAGAAATTCATGTATCAAAATTATAAATTTGCTTTAGCTATTCAAGAAATAATAGGGTGACATTTTTGGACATCAATGCTGTAACAACATTAATGACCAGAAAAGGTATCTCTAATGCAAAATATTTTACAAATTGCAATTTTTATGCAATAATAACAAGGACATTCAGAAAATTTTATGTTTTAAAAACAATTTTAAAGCTATGAAAATCATTTGGTGAGCAGTCTGTAAAATACAGTACGTAACAGACAGTACACTAAGCAGCTGTCACTATACAATACACAGTGTTATAAAACAACCCATTTAATTCTTGGTCTTCTGTGAATACAGACTGATTTTAAAACTTTTTCACTGACAGATCACCAAAAAAAACTCTCATGTATCCGCAATAAAGACTTTCACCTCACCTTATCTACATAGCTAGACTACCATGCAAAATTTGAAACTCGAAATAAATGCCGAACTATTACTTAAACCAGAAAAAGTAATCTGCACAGCTTACAAAAGTCAAGACATGAATGCTGCAAAATATCACAGGAATGATTTGCTTAATTTCTGTGTAATACATAATGTAAAGAATGAAGAGAGCATAAAAACATTCAGAATAGGTCAGAAGCAAAGACTAGTCTGATAAAACTAGAATACCTAGCGGTATATGGTTGCGTTTCTATGGGTGAATGTGCTCCTCGAAAATGTGGGCCAAAGTTCATCAAAATTTTTCGGAGGATGCTACTCCACAAAACCCCTAACCATGCAAAAATCTGTGGCGATCGGTTAAAAAATGCCAGAGATATCTGCCATGGAAAATTTGTGCTCCCCGAAAAAGTGGGCTGAAGTTCAAAAATTTTTTTAGGGGGTTCTACCCCCTAATACCTCCCATCATGCCAAATTTCATCGAGATTGGTCAAACCAGATTGGAGAAAAGCGTTAAAAAGCATTACCTTTTCGGTCCTTCCCGACGTTTTTTGTCACGGACAGAAACGTAACTACTTGAGTCGCATCTCACAGCGTGCGTGAGGCGCGACTAAAAACTCTTCTGATCTCTTCTGATCAGTAAACAATTAACAACAACGATGTTAGTTTTCATAAAATATAAAAATTATGCATTAAATATTTGAAATTTTTAAAGCTCTGTTAACCAAAGCACATTTGCTGAAATTTTTATTGCAATGATTAACATTTGAGGAAAAAATAATGAAAATATCAATGGGCTGCTTTAAAACATGCTTATTTTAAATTTTATAATTTCACAAGGTAGTGACGCAGTGTAATTCAGGTAAGGTGGTTGGTTGGTTGGCACTTTCACACAAACGTGATTATATCATGCCGTTATAAAGTACCAACCATACCACAGAATATAACAAACAGATATCTAATTTATGTGAAGATCAACGAATGTTAATTATAATAATAATATACGATATAATAGAGTAAGGTAAGATGGAAGTCTTTACCAGATACACGTATATACAGAATTTTGTTGAGTATCTGTCAGTGAAATAATTTTGAAAATTTGTTGTAGTTCTGATAAAAATTAGAGGTTGTTTCTTGGAACATGGTGTACAAACAAATTAGAAAAAAATTATTTACAATTACCACAATCAACAACTTTTGGTCAGACTGCAAACACTAACAGCTTTACAACACAGAATAAATTAATACAATACAAGTTGTTTTGATAAGTTCCAGAACTAACATTCATAAGAATGACAGCATTCTGACCGATGTACTACTTTACAAAAGCATCTCCGTGAACAAGCATACTCAATGCTAAGCTAGTCACCTACAGTTACTGGCAGACATCTTTTTAGTAACATGTCAGAACATTCGGACATGCTGGAGGGCAATATACGGTAATTTTTTTCAGTGACTAAATAATTAAAATCACTAAATCTTAACCGGATGATAGATGAAACAGCAGTGTACTTAAGATTTTCTATGCTGTGAACCTTGTAAGATGTGTGCATTGCTGTGTTGGCTTTTCTGCTTCAGATTTTGTCTCTTTTATTGTCTGATGCCTTGATGCATCAAAGAGAAACAATCAGCAAGTAATGGTAACAATCCAAATCCTCTGAAGCACAATCATCTAAAGCAAGAACCGAACGGGAGTAATAGCCGCAATGTTAACGGCCAAAGTCAACAGGTAGCCAAACATGATCCCGGCACTTATGCGCCCTGATTCTTCTTAAGACCTCGTGCTATATAAGTTGTTTACTTACTTACTTACGTACTTCTGGTCATCAGAGAAGCATGCAGATGGCACTAATCAACTCAAGAGGTGTTCTATAGTCACGGTTTCTGAGCTATCGAGTGCAGAAGTGGGTAGGTGCCAGAAGGCAATATTGAGCACATCCGATCATTGAAGCAGCAAGCGAATGGTTATGTTTGACTGACAAGGGTATTGCTTCACATTCTGTAGTGACATTAGGTCTACATAAACTGTTGTCGGCTTATAACCCATTAAATTTAACTGATCCACAATTCCTAACACAAAAAACATGAACACCAACAAGGAGAATGTTGCACATTTCTATAGAGCCACTTTTGCTACGTAACGATTCTTATACTATACATACGCCAGTGCCGACAGATAACTGACTTTCAGACAATGGATGTATTGCATAGCAGGTGTGCAGTGAAGAGAGCAAGCTGAACGCAGTAACGGAAGCCTTTAGACGACAGAGACAGTATCCATATGTACAGCAGTCATGTCATGGCGTAGTACTGTGTCTGCTTCAGATACTCCTTCAGTGACGTCGGCATTGGAAGATAGTCGATGTGATCGCGTCGAACTCGGCTGGCGATGACAAACCGGCAAAGATGCTGCAGAGACGGCACCGAGTCGAGCCGCGACACTGGGTACAGCAGCTGCACTGGCGCCGGTGCCAGTCCAGGAGCATTAGGACGAAGAAAGTACAGAAACTGTCCACTCCGCGAGTACGCCACTGCCCGCTCCATGAACTCCACAATCGACGCAGCCCCGTGGGATTTGGGCTGAGAGTAGAAGCTGAACTGTCCTGCACCGGCAAATAAATGACAAAAAATGCTACACTGTTAATGCAAGTCACATAAGCATGTGAACCAAGCAAACTGATATTTCATTCAGTTGACGAGAACTGAGAAGCTATACACTGCATTTGTCAGCAAGCAAGAGACGAGCCAGAACGTATACTGGCCACATTAGGACACTCCACATAAGTACCGGGGTACGTTAGTAAATGTTTTCTAAGTTGCCATATATCATGTGTTAGTTTATGTAAGTTATTTTCTCTTTTAATTGTATATTTTGTATATATTTTCTGTTCTTGCTACCATTCATGGTGAATAAATATTATCATACCAGAGGTCACAGAGTGCCAGAACAGAATCAATCTATACAACAGGGACATTACTCCCTGGACAACACTGCAGTGACACTGCTGCAGGATAAACAGACATGGGACAGACAACACACAGAGAGACACACACACCAGACGGTTGCTCCAATGGACATCCATTCACAAAGCTGACAAAGGTGTGAACTTACCTTTGTAGTGTTCAATGCGAGTATGATGAGTGACGCCTTGTGACCGGAAGCTGAGGCTAAGGATGTATCGCTCGTCTGAGCTGTCACGGACAAGAAACGATCCGTCTGGTTTATCTTCGAGTTTCATCTCCGCCTCCTCCCAGCCAAGTGGACCCCAGTACCAGCCACACTATCACAAACACAACAGATGGTTACAAACAAGATATAAAGGACTGTTGTTTATACAAGCACAGAACACTTTCACTTTTTAAGTAGTTTTAATTATCAAACTACTGATATTAGTTTACTTAGCTACATGCAAACAGTGGTAATACATGGAAAAGACACATTACTCACAACCATTTACAGCCATTATACAATGCAGTCTGTCTCAGCTATCGACCACTTACGAGCTGGGGGATTTTGTTGGAGCAACGTTTTAATATCCACATGCCCTTGCAGCTGGCAACTAATGTATTTGGGAATGCATCTGATTTACAAAGAAGACATTCTACAGTGCTCCTCAATGGGAAATCATCTCTGCACCATATGTTTACACAATGTAATCGTAGATAATTTAGACTGTCGGAACATACACAGGTAATTCATACACTAAATATAGTGAAATTAACATACTCATCAAACTTACATCTCGCAGTTTGCTAAAACTCTGGTTGAAGTCCACATTGGCAGCAGAATCATCAGTTACATTATCTACAGACATGAAATTTCATACATTGTATACATCAAACAGCTGCAACCGCTCGTAAACTAAGTCACTAAGAAAACAGTTATAATAAATACCATACAACAGACGTGCACAGTATTGCACCTGAAAGTGATCTGGTCCTCTTTTTTATAGCTCAACTGCACAATTTTTCCAGTTATCAAACTGAGTAAAAAAATGAAGCTTGTAATTTTTAGAATTATTTTTTTTTATAAACTGTAAAGTTCAAAGTGCATTAATGTTAACCAAAAACAACAATAGCAGTTACATTCAATTATGGGCTGCAATTTTCAATTATTAATTAATCAATTAATCATTGAAAACTTAAGGTTATTAAAGTTTTTGTTGACTTAAAATTGATACATCTTACTAGTTTCTTACTTAGTTTAAATAATTCATCTGTTTTGTTACGGCTTCTTATAAGAACGTCAGATTATTAATTATACATTTTTCATAATAACTGATGATGATAATAATTGTAATTTGTCTATGTCTGTTGTGCAACATCACTAATAAAATCACTACAGATTACTACACGTATCACAAAGCTGTCATTGCGTAATGTTTCACATTCAAAAACTTGACAAAAAACAGCTGTCAAATAAAACACACAACTGGATCTTCAGCCACCCAGGCACACTTTAGCTGTTCACAGTGTGATAATGGAGTCCAAACTATAACATCACTTCAAAACAACGTGAAAAACAGCTCCAGGCCACAAATGCATAATAGCACTGCTAATTAAAGGAAAGAGTATACAGCAATAGTGCACATAGTGGGACGATACACGGCTACATGGTGATCAGCATCTGCAACTGTGCTGCATCAATAATGGGTTTGACAAATGACAGCAGACAGGAAGTAGGATACTGAATGAACATCACGGGCAACTGCAGTAACTCACAATTCACATGTATACACGATACAACTGCAATATATGTGCCTGATCTGCACACAATCTGCTGCACGTGGCTTCAACAGAAGCAAGAACAAAGGCATTTTGCAAGCATAATACTCTGATCCAGCCGCAAAAAAACATGGTTTTTAAAATTTACAGACAACATACAGTACTATCAACTTATCCATGTGGCAGATAAGCATTTTCTGAAACACAAAAGAAAATATTAACTCACAAAGCTTTCAGTACATTAAAATTTACATACAACTGATTAATCATAGACATAATTTGTGTGCTAGTTGCAGATGTGAAATTATTTATCAAAATTACACATATTAATCAATCAATGTACTATTTTAATTTGTAATGCAATGAAAGTTTGGTGTAAAAGAGTCCACCTCAGCCACCAGTGAAGTTTATAACAGGTTAACTCTTCCATACTTTTTAACATAATTGGTGCATATACAATATACAACAATATCATATAACTACCGGTACATAATTTCACCAAATTTCACCAAACTTTGAGAGCTCTTGAACCCACCCAGTCAGTGATCATATCCAAATTTAGCACACTGGCAAAGACCGATAGAACATAGAAGACCAATATTCTATGCCCAGACATCAAATTTCATTTGGATTAGTTTACCATCCTTGGGGGCAAAACACCCAAATCTGATAATATTTTCAAATAAAACATTCTGTGGTGGCGTCACCTAGCAGCTTAGGAAAACTGCTGAACAAGGATGCAAAACTAAAAGCTTTCCCTTGTCCAATAATATCAAAAACATTTATTGCAATGCCTTCATAGTTAAGTTGCTAGCACAAACTCTGCCATTCAAAACAGCATGCTGGACATAAATGCCTCATCCCCCAGCAGGGGGATGAAGTCCCAGCCCCACCAAACTCGGCATAATAAAAGAAGACGACCATGTAATAAAAAAATTATAAAATGAATCAGTTCATTCATTTACATTTATACACAACTTATAGCTCCAAAGAGTGCACCACATAGTTGAACTTCAATCGATATATCAATAAAATTATATAACTTTATTGATGAAATAAGTAGGAAAAGCAGAAATTTGTAAACATCTTCTGCTGTCTATAAAATGGCACTCTAATCTTTTTTTACAAGAATAAACAACTACAACAATTGCTATATGCATTACTTATTAAAACAGCCAAAAATAAGTGCATCAGTAAAATGTCCAGTTACTCCTAGAAATGTCTAGAAACATCAGATCTCCCAGACTTAAACATGCAATCTCTATAAACTAGACGGCGTGTCACATCTATATAAAACCAATATAGCATGGTGCTGAGAGATCACTGGGATCACAATACATCACAGCGGGCCAAGCCAGCGGCTACAGCGGCTGCGGTCCACTGGACATCTGCCCACTTACTAGCGACTGCAGCACTTGATCAATAGCTAGACAGCGCGCGGGGGGGACCGTCCTGCTTCAGCGTGTTTGGAGCTGATATTCCATCTGCCAGGCCAGGATAGGCCGAGATACTGACATGCCATTAATCTATCATTTATCCACCCGTGCCGTGGGACGACCAGTTTGTGATCTGCCAGTCACAGCCGGTCACAGTGTTGACACGTCTCCACGGTTTGCCAATCTCGGCGTCTCGCACTCACGCTGCCATTTCACGTAACCATGTCACTGTTCTTAGCTATACACCGACGTACACACTCCTCTAGTTAACTTATATGTTCTGGCGATCTTATTTTATTACTCGCTTGTTTGTATGCATAGTACAGAACAGAGATTTTTTTAAATGTTTGAAAGCCTAAGCTCTGAAATACGCCAGCAGAGATTGGGGATATTACTAAGGATATGTCGCACAGGTGCTGGTTTCACAAGCAGGTTAATTTTGGGAGGATCACTCAAGGGATGCTTCTATGGCAGCCAATTAAGTTTTGGGGGAAATTCAAAAATTGACATATACCACTATCATTCTTTGCACTGGCATTTCACAACGCATTCGAATGTAGCTACGCCGATGTCTGCATTAACAGCAGAGATCATTCAGGTACATCGCGTAAAAATTTGGTGAACTTTGGTCCAGTAACTCCAGAGATAACGAGGCTCGAATGTGTTAAGCAGATGTCCCAGTAAGTTAGTTTAACTGCATTCGCACGGCGGTGGCACTGCTAGACACTGCATTGATCAATGCTATTTTTGGTTAGCTACTTTTTGCTATAGGGGCAACACTGCTGTGCTGGGCAGGCTACATGCTGAGCTTATGACACGTTTTCCCATTTTTGTAGTGTCGACCTACTGTATAAAAATCTTATCTGCCATCACTGGTATACGATAGTGGTATCTCACAAGAGTCTTCAAATGCTAAGGCCAGTTCACAAAAACTGCAACAATAGCTATATCTGCTAACCAGTAAATTCTCCTTCAATCATAGTAACAAGTATGATCAAAAGTTCATTACAGATTACTTTGTTCTAGTGAATATTTAAAAAATCTGCACAGTCCAAGAACATATACAAGCTAGCACAAAAAATCTAAGCGATTCACAAACACTATCTCAAAAAAAGTACATACAACACTTGGTATCAATCACTGGAGTCAAATTGTCAGTGTTTGGCATGTCCACCAGTTGCAGCAATAATTACTGATATTGTTTGCAATTGTTTCACTGTATTTTTCCAAATAGTTTACAATCTCATCTTTATACAAACAGCCGATAGACACTGGCACATTTTATAATGGTCTGACAACTAAATATTCATCCTGTGAAATGACCAAAGTAATTTTATCACTTAAATACATTCACCAGATGGCACCACAATCAATGCAATTACCAAATGCTTGTAGGCCTATCACTGATGAACGACAAACTCCCTGTATCAAGTAAAGTCACTGCTGGCAGGTTGCCACTGATTTAGTCACTGACAAGCGATGCATCTGGCTGCTATGACTCAGTCACCATCTAATGCCTCTGAGGCAAAATTTATAATTAGAGTTCAGCCGATTCGGGTAAAATGGCCGATGTCCGATGTTCCGATATTTAGGCGAAAAATTTCCGATTCCGATGTCCAATACCGATGTTTAGTTGAACTGTGACGAGTGTAGATGTAGACGTAGAGAAATCGCGAGCGCAGGCCTATGCCTCTATGCCCACATCATATATTGCAAACTATATTTACTGTACTATTGCTAATTTATAATACCAACTTCGGTTTCCGGTGCCTTGTGTGTACACGTGTTGTGAAAAATAAAAGCATACAATACAAAATAAATGAATGATGACGATTCGCCGATGTTCCAGATTGCTCTGATGTTGCCGATGTCCAATGTGTACATCGGCCGAACTCTATTTATAATTAACATTTAACAGTATGCCGTCATGCCTATAAAATTTACCATATACAATGTTGCTATGGTCAAAATTCCAGTGTCCAATCACCATCAAATTGGAACTTACATGTTAAAAACTGCTAATGTTCTTGATTTATTTTAATTTTTCATGCTGTATGTTACTGTGCATACTACTATATGGTTGTTCGTAAAAGTGACTTTGTCAACATTCCAATTAAAATACACATGCTATCATGATATTTTAGTATGCACATGAACAGAAAGGTACACAAACGTACCATGAATCAGCAAATCTCTGTTAGATCCCAGTCCAGAAATGCTTCTGCTACAGATTCCAGTTTCAGACATTTCTCTCTGAGGTCCGACGCTGGAAGAGCTACCAGCCCACACTGATCCAGTCATCATTGCTGACGCGTTCTCTCGCGCAGGCAGAGTCAAAGTAGACAATGTTCGGTGAGCATTCTGTCTCGAAAACTCAGTAGACGGTGGAATTGGATCCAGACTACTGCGTGACATATAGCTACCACTAGCCTGTCTTCGCTTTGGTGGCAGAGGTGGTAAATTGCGTCGCTGAATTTCAGCAGCGGCTGACGAATGTCGCTGAACAATTCTACTTGAATCTTTAACTTCATTGTCGGCAATGTCTGTCTTCTTCGTTTTCTTCTTTGAAAACAAGTTGTGCAGTCTGAACTTTTCCTTAAATGGGCTAGCACATTTTGCTAAAGCAGAAATCCTTGATGGACTGTCATTTTGACTAATATCTGAAATATCTTTATCCGGTGCTGCAAAGCTGCCAGTAACTGCACTGTGCTCTGATGAAGACATACAATCAAAACGGCTATATGGTGCTGGGTTGTCTACACAATCAGACACATCAGAAGATGCAACCGACATGGAAGATTTCCAGTCAGAACCCTCACAGCGTGGAGCAGACAGCGGTATTCCAAGAGAATGAGCCTCTTTCATCACCTCTTCCCAACTCATATGTGTTTTCTCTTCTTTGTCTGTTTCTACGGACACATGGCTAGACACCATATCTGACGATATGGACAAGTCATCGGCGTATCCATTGGATGTTATTCGATAGTTTCTAGAAGGAAGTGGTGGAAGATAACTATCATCATCACTGTCAATGTCAAAGCCATACTGCTCTGAATGCATTTGTATATTTTTATTTCCATTTCTCTGATCACATTCCATGCTGATACTTAAAGGCCCATTCAATGACCATGCTGGCTTGGAAGAATAGTGTGACACGTGGTTCTTCAATGGCAGATGTGTTGATTTTCCAATTTGATGATCATCAGTATTTGTACCTCTTGTGACACGTGTGACTGGCTTACTTTGTTTCACTGGCAATGGCTGACCATTGTAAAGTGCCACAAATGAACTATCAACTGGAACATAGTCTGCTTTACTGCCATATGAACTCGGTTGAACTGTTTTCTCATCAACTGGATTAACACGACGTAAAACTGTAACACTTTCACAGTATGGTATATAATCTACCGAAACTTGCTGTGTATGGTCTGCACAGATATCAGATGTAGTATTGCCACGTGTCTTTGAAAATCTTTCTACGACAAAATGGTCTACGTAATCAGTGTGGCTTCCATCATGCGATAATGAGCTCGCCATCATTGCTTTGGCATCTTCAAGCAACATGTAGTCTGAATTTTGGGATGCAAAGCACTCTGAAAATGAATCATCTCGAAAATCATCTTCTGCTCCACTACTGTTTAGACCCCTGTCTTCATTACCGCTGCAAAGTGACGGCTGAATACCAGAATCTGTAGACTCTGCCGTGGATGGTTCTGTTGATACCTGGCTTTCTGCTGTGGAACTACTACCCAACATCACATCTGGCTTTTTACCTACAGCCGTACTAGAAATGTGAGCCTCAAACACTGCTCTATCTGACTCCATATCATCAGGTGTTAAGCTACAATCTGTTCGTTTCTGGTTTGCTGGAAGTTCAAGTGGTTTTGGCAAACTGGAGACTGGCCCTGTACTCGTCTTCAAATGACAGGATAAACGACTCTTTCTCGATTCTGCCACTTCTCCATTTTTAACTTTTTCACGGCGCATTAATTTTGGTGGTGATAAACACACACGTTGACATGGTTCACTGATAGAAGTTTTCGACATTTCTTGAACTACCTGCCAGCTATCAGATGAAACTTTACAGGTTGTATCAGCAGCATATCCATTACAATTTTCCAGATGTGCAAACCTGTCACAGTCACTGGCCTTCAACCTACTGCCATTTTTGTCAACAGTCTTTTGTTGTTCTGAGCTATGAAATCTGTGTAGCATGTCAGTGTCTGAACAAACACGATTATTTACAAAATGATTACCATTAACTTGCTGTTGATTCATTAGTGAACCAAAACTGTGGTTTGAAAATCCATGCACCATGCTAGATGGAGAGATGGCCTCATCAGCATCAGTAACACCAACACCTGAATGCTGGTGTGAATTACAACCAAAATCTGATGAGTTGCTCAATGAAAGTTTGTTTAAACTTGTTAAGGTCATTTCATCGTCAACTGAGTCTTGCTGTTCATCATCACAAGTTGTAACTGGAGCACTGTCCCGAGATCGTGAAACTTTCAATTTGATTCTGTTCCACATCTGCAGTCTAATCGGCACAAACGTTATATGATGACCACATTATGTAAGCATAATCAGCACCATCGACTGAGGTAAAAATGATGTATGCGAACTTCATGTGACTTATGTTCTACCAGTTCCAATAAATTCAAACGCAAAAGCATCAACACAGAAATTACAGACTGCCCATCATGGAGTTCAGTGACAATAAATCTATTTATCACTTAAGCCTTAATTACACAGATTTTTAACTTTAAGATACCGTTATTAGCACACGCATTCTTATAACGCATATTATAAATACGACAGAATTGACGACTATCTTATTATAATTATCTTCGTCCGGATAAACATAAACAGTAACGCAACACAAAACAATAAATATGCAAGGTTACCCGCTGTCCCCGTCACTGTCAGTCTGTCAGGGAATGCGGCCTGTTTTTCCGATCCAGGGATTTTGGGGACTGTTGTTATTTGTTTCACACTGGATTCAGAAGATTGCTTGTAAAGATAACAAGTGACCAGCCAAAAGGTCTTTATGGCCTAATGTCAACAGCTGAAGTCAAAAGTAAAAGTAAACGTAAAGACGTAGCGGGCTGAGTATGCAATGCACTTTGCAGGGAGCGTTATCTCGGACAGACGGACAGACAGACGGACACTGACATCGTAGCATAAGCGCGAGATGTATATATTACATTTACATCTCGCGCTAAAAACAGAACTGATGCTATATAATGCTTTTTGATTGATAAAAGTCGCCATTTTGTATCCGTAATTTACTAGGAAAACAATTATTAGATCTCAGCTCTTCAAATTATTTTATTTGTACAATATTTTGGTTACTATCGTAATTCGTAAACCGTTATTCATTACCGAATTTACAAAGTTGAAGTTGCTCAGCTCTACAATAAACGTTAAGCTTCAATATTCTACGCCTTTGCGTGAATTATAATCAAAACAAAAATAAGTATAATGTACGTTTGTTACTAACTAAACTTTGACGATGCTTGTGTTGTTCGAGTGCGCTGCTGGATATGCTGTGTTTAAGGTATTTATTTGATTATGCATAGTGACAAGGCTATAATTATTGTTACACACACACGAGCTTTGAATCGACACGTGGTCTTTGCTTACTATAGTGGCTACTATATACGAACTATATATAACGTTTATATATACTATATATATATACTATATAATCGTTACTGCTCCTTTATCCACTATGTGCTAAATTATTATCAGGATAGTATATCAAACCATTAAAAGCTCCAATTACAATTTTCCCACTAGTACCACTCTATTTTCCTCTTTTATTGTTATAACGTTTATTTTATAGGCATAGTCACATTATGC
>Ga0209782_1000375_pt1 | contig 18628 bp, 8 predicted proteins | sample WorMetmaBAHAMAS1_FD_187390 | JGI IMG/M metagenome (GOLD analysis project Ga0209782, IMG submission 187390) | Marine gutless worms symbiont microbial communities from Max Planck institute for Marine Microbiology, Germany - Inanidrilus... | ecosystem: Host-associated > Annelida > Digestive system >...
GTCGATGAGGACGTGACGGCGGCGGCGCCGCGTGGTCGCCGCGCGACGTGCGTGGTGTCGGCTGGATCGCAGAAGAACTCGGCTGACAGGTCGGCGTCGTGGTCGTCGGCGGCCGAGATGGCGCTCGAGGCCACGTTGAAGATGGACCGATGACTGCGGTCTGCGGCAGCGGGCCGAGGCAGCCGACCGAGGTTCCACGTAGCGGGTCGCAGGTGCTTGCTGGGGAACAGGCGGCTACTGACGGACGTGGCTCGTGTGTGCGCTGACGGAGCACTACATGACTGGTGTTCAGCTAGATCCATTGCCTCCTCGACGTCACCGCTTGACTCAGACCACTGCACACTGCACACACAACATCACTCAGCCTGACGCTCCATCGCGTTAAATGTCCACTTTTGTCTTCCTTACTAGTATTAAAATAACTAGCTTAATCTACCGCACTGTGCCACGAACAGAAAAAAATAATGAAAGGAAGCGAATAACATTACCGATCGTTGAAGGTCGTGACTGTGCGCCAGACACGGCGGCTGTGTGTCTGTCTCAGCACGCCGCCGTCATAGACCTGCTCGTCGTGGTCGTGGACGCTGTCACTGCTAGTCGTGGTGCTCGTGGTGTTGGTGCCCGACTGGACTGGCGACGTGGTCGACGTGGTCGCCGTGGCGGTGCTGGTGGTGGAGCGCTGTCGGACGACGAAGACGACGACGACGGTGAACATGACGACCACCAGCAGCAGCGTGCCGCACATCGCACTCACCAGCGCCTCTGAGATCACGTGACCACAACACCGCGCGTAGCGAAGTACACAGCGAAACCGAATGTTGATCGTCTTGGCCACGTCACTTCACGGTTAGGGTTAGGTTAATATAGTATTAGTAGGCCAATATCAATTTCGCTTTGTACTTTCATACATACCGTCCTATACGCGCACCTGTTCACTCGCTGTGTTCCCACAGACCAGAGATATGATCGTGGCCCCCAAAATTTACAGTGTGTCGCGTAACCATGACCACGCCCAACTGCATGTTTTATTGCGACTGATACATTTTGTGTTCATGTGTTGCACTGCTTCAGCGTAGTAAATTAGTAAACTGACTAGAAAATCTAAGTTGTCGTATTGACATGCAGACCTGCACGTCGAGCCTGACCTTGACCTTTTAACCTGAGGTCAGTGCATGCCGCCGAGGGTCTGCCATCTGCAGGCTGAGAATTGCAATGGTAGCAGTTATTATTTCAGTTCTCACTCGCTGTAGTAGGTGGCTATTAGATGGTCGCTTTACTTTGTCGATACTAGAGATGGGCCAAGCCGTTGAAATTAAATATTCAGTAATCGAATTTAAGTGCAGTGCCAATGCCGCCCTCTGGCGACTAATCACTGTGCTAGAAGACTAGAATAATATCTACTCATCTTCAATACGTCAATCGATTTACCGAATTAACAAGTCTCAACTGACCCAAAGACAGAAAAGGTGATGCAAATTTTACAAAATTGGTGGTATGTGGTAGTTTGGGTCACTTATAAAGTGGTTAGTACGATAAAATTCACCATTTGACAGCTCGTACGCATACGCGACTTCTTATTAGCCTTCCTCAGTAAATAGGCATACGCCCTTATCTTGTACCATTTCGGCAATGTAACGCCAATTTGCTACCGCCAATTTGCCACCTCCAATGTGGGAGAGAATATGCCAATCTTTTCTTCATCTGGTTTGGTTGTACTTTATTTGCTGCCCACATTTCAGCATTTTAACTCCTTAATGTGAAATTTGTCTCTCCAGCTCTCTGACACTTTACGTCATCACCTCCAGACCCACTATTTGCGTCAGGCCTTCTAACCCACTTAGCACCTCTATTCTTGCACATTGGATTCCGCTTCTATATACTGACCACAGTGCACATTTAGAAATTATGTTTACTTACTTAATTAATTATTAACTACATCAAAATATTTTTAAAATCTTTTATATAAAAAAAACTATAAGTTATCATAGCTATCATAAAGTGCTGATTCCTTGATTAACTGTTCAGTCATTTTAACACACCAATAAGCATGTATCAACCATACAAATGGACGGAGAAACAGACAACTGCAACATCAGTACTCAGAATACATGTATCTATGCTATAGTGATTGGCATTAAAACATTACTAAACCTAATCAAAATATTACAAAAATACAAAAATACATACCATTTAATGTAGATATAGGATGTTGAGTCGTGGTAATAACTGGTGATAAACCTAAATGCAAAACACATTTGCAAACGTTTTCTTAAAGATTCCTGGTAACAAAATAATAGGCTTACATTTTTAGAACCGGCCCTGGCTATGCTACTTTTGTAGTGCATAAAACTAAACAACTGATGCAAAAGCACAAAGCACAAACTAAAAACTGTCGGGCAGAAACGTGAGCTAACCACGTACGGTGTATAAAGAAACTACAGGGCTAAGTACAGCACATACATGCGCCATGCCACAACTCATTACCTGCGGGCAGCTGGTGTGCTCATCCAAATGCTATCCTTCCCAAATTTAACCAACTTTTCTCTAGCTCACACTGTGACTGTTCCTTACAAGGTTTTCTATCAATAATTTATGACTTTAAACCATGATTAATATTTATCATTACTTTTCAATAAAATCACTTTTATCCCGTGTGCCTAATAAATGAAACATAGTAAAACAGCCAAGCTTTCGTCCAGAGGGTGAAAGGTGGAAGCACGGGGTCACATGTTCCTCCATCTAGGCCTACGGGCAATCACAAGTCCCCCCAGTAGAGCCATGGAATGTAGTTTGAAGTCAGGGTGGTAGATACTCCCCCAAGAGATAGATAAAACACGGAAAACAGCAGTAGACATGCACAGTTATGCTGGCACAAATAAATATAGAGACGACAGAATTCATACTGATGGACGAGTTATCGACGAACAAGCCGGCGTCGATGAAAATGTTGAAGAGGTTGGAAAACAACGAGCTGCTGTAGTTAGCAATGTCGACTTGAGAATGCAGACTGAACACCGTCGATGTGATGACACTTCCGTTCATAAAATTCACTGGCGACATTTTGATATATAACTCCATGAACGTCATTTCGAGAGCCAGACGTATCTGCACACATACTGTACGTAGGCTACACCGTGCATGAATGATGCTTTAGGTTAGTGAAATTTAATTTCACTTGCATCGCCGTCACCAGGTCTAACAAGAGGGCCTAGCAGTGGCTAACATAGCGCGAGATGACCCCTCCCCTCTTCCCGGTATGCACCGTGACCACAATGCACTTCCGTCACAGACAGACGGACAGACAGACAGACGGACACTGACATCGTAGCATAAGCGCGAGATGTATATATTACATCTCGAGCTAAAAATGCGGTGGACAGCAGGCGGAGTTGAATGGAAAGATGGCTGTTGGAAATGGAATAGGTCTTTCCTTTTTGCTGGGGGTGGAGATGGAACCAGAAAAAAATTGTAGATAATTCCCACAAGTAAATAGACGGCTACTTCGGAACCAATGCAGGGCAACGGCGAGCTACAACGTTCTTGAGACGGGGTATGTCAGGATCTGGATCAGTCTGAGCAGCACTGTCTCCTCATGTCAACGTCAATCCACTCCGTACATGGCTACGTCCTTGCATTCATGCCGAACGGCGCTGCAGTGATAGCATATGGTATGGCAGGATATAATAGGATCGAATAGTGTTTTTTCATAATTTTGGAATATGGAAACAGCTAGATAGTAAAAGAGAAATGGTGAAAAGATAGAATACTCACAAGAGGGGCAATGACGGCACTGAAACTGTTGTATTGCGGTGACGAATGGTTGGCGTATGAGATGAGGAAAACAGCGTTCACTATGCGGAATCTAAGTATGTAACGGTAGACGCGACCTACTACACATTTCCACTGTAAACTGTATTAACCAACACCAATCACACATAGTAATGGTGTACTGAAAATTTGAAAATGGTGATGATGCACTTACCCTCCATTCTAAAATTCAAATGACCTGATAAAGGTTCGCTCCTGTCTGTCCATTCAACGTAATAAATTTGTTAAATTATCATCCAACAAAAATTGTGCACAGCAGACTCCACGACCCACTGAATGTCTTGTCTAGTCTTGGCACACACACACGCCTTCCTCTAGAACAGGATACAACCTATACAATGCAGCAGGGGCGTTAGCCCGTGCAAGATGCTGTGGTGACGCTGCTGCATTAGTGGCATACCTTCATTGGGTTAAACATGAAGACATGACGTCATGCACAAACCAGACGAATTGCAACATTGCCATACAGTAAGATGATCAAGCAACTGTCACAGGCATAAATGCGCATAAATTTGGCGACGTTTGAACATGTGATTCCTGAGATACTGCTCATAGACAAACTAACAGATAGATGCATTTAACACAATACTCCACTCTCCTACCCAGACGCTCTTACCCTGGGGAGTAATAATTTTAATATGAGTGTGGCATCTTAGCCGTTAAATTGGACAGCATGCAAACACATGCATACGGAAATAACAAGCAATAATTCAAACTGCATACAGCGTAAAGCACGAACATGTTTTCTACTACTAACTACGACAACCTAGAGTTAGAGTAACCTTTCATTCACGTGTCCAAACAATTTATTGCTACAACATACTTGTTCAAAATAAAATAAAATTCATGTATGACTAATTTTTAAAGCTGTAAACCTTTATATATGTTGCATAATTTTGTGGAAATATTACACTAATGAACATCAAGAAAAACTGTGGTAAAACACTACACGTAATTTTAGATTCCCATGAAAATAACATATTCACCTTTGTTGCAATAACTAAGTGCATACAACTGCCTGTTCACCTGGTTCAGTGGTACTGGTAGTTGCAGTTGTTGGATGCACAACTGACGAGTGGGTCTGAGATGAATACACAGCAACTGTCTGAGAAGCTGGTGTCTCACTGTGCCCATGTACGTTCTCCAGACGGCTAGAGGTGTGAGTACTGATATTTTCAGTGCTCAGCTGTGCTGGTGCACTCGGTGAAAAATCCGTCATAGAAACACGGCGGGTATGCGATGTGACGGCATCAGATGAGGAGGTGTCGATATCACGAATGACAGTGGTCTGAGCTGATGTCGGTGATCTGCGAGACGTGGTACTGATACTGAGAAAAGATCCAGAACTAGACGATGACGCATCTGACTGGCGGGGCATGGTAGCACTCGTACTCCACTCTGTTGCAGCAACTTTGACCAGTAAAGTGGTCATGGATGAGATATTTTTGTAAGCAGTTCTCAATGCACCTGGAACTGTGGCAGCTGCTGCAGGTGTGGAAGCTGCTGTAGCATCACGTGGTCGAGATGTAGTCGTTTCTTGGACGGCCTTTGTAGCACTCTGATTCGCCTGCATTGTTGAACTATCTACACCTGACATAGGCCTACTCCTAGAACCGGAATTTGTCCTTGGATGCAATGTTACTGTGAACTCTGTTGTTGCATTTTTCGTAGCACCCGTTGCTATGGTACGAAAAACAGAATATGCCTTTGTTTTTGTATCCGTTACGGTATTTGGGGGAAATGTATTCTCTGTCCTCCGAAAACTTGTAAAGGAGTCATCAGTTGTAGTTCTAGAATGTGCTGCAAGAGATTCAGACTTGCCTTCAAAAGCAGTCGAAAACTGTGATGTCTTGGTGAACAATGACAAGTCTCTGCTACTATTGATTATGTCAGTTTTAACTGAGGGTGTCATGTCACTAATGGAGTTTTTACTGCTTGGTGTAACTGTATCAAATGTGCTAATGTTGATGCCATGTGAAACATGAGTTAACAGGGAAGAAATAGTCGTAAAAGCAGCAGTGTGATTTATCAAAAAACTTTCTGTAGGAAGCGAAACAGATGGTGTGGTTAAGTGTTGGCCGCTGGAAGGCACTTCAGACGTCAGACGTCGTTCTGTGATCGTGCTCATGGCAGAATTCTTGTCCACGTACGTACTTGAGGTGGTCTGAATCGTTAGTTCACCACTGTTATTCAAGGTACGACTTTGTGGCATAGAATTAGCCGTGACTGTTGCTGCTATCATGCTAGCAGTATGGTCACTTGCAGGAACTTCAGGCGCAGTGAAAGCAAGTGTAGTCGTGCTATTTGTTGAGTCGCTTAAAAAAGAAGTCTTAGAGGAGGATATATGCTGCTGAGACACTACGGGCTGACCAACAGTCGATGGTCTTATTCTGTTTGTGCCATCTGAAGTCATACTATTGGTGACATGCTCCATACTGCTATCGGCAACATTAGCCATTGTTGCTGACAACGTAGAAGTGGAGTATGTGCCTGAAGAAGTAATGTTTAGATTCAGAACTGAAAGATGCTGAGTTTCATGCACCATTGAAGACGTTACAGAAGTGTTATTTTCAGCTGAGAATGAAGTATCGTGAGGCTGTTGTTCTGAACTAGTCGTAACTGCATCATGCATCACTGTGCTTCGATCTTCTAAGCTAGTTGTAGTCATAGACGAGATTGTGGTGGATGCTGTCGTAACGTTGTTGAGAATTATTTCTGAAGCAAGTGACACTACTGGTGTGGTGGGATGCTGGCTGATGGAAGGTATTATAGAGCGATCAGCGGTAGATGGTGTCTGTGTTTTTTTGGTGTATTTTAGAGCAACATCACTACTGTTGTCAGTGACTGCATATGGTGTAACTGTCTCTGAGTGTTTGCTTGTTTTATGGACATTGCTATCATTACTTGTACTAACATTCTCAAGAACAAGCTGAGATGTGAAGGAAGTTTTACTCCAAATACTGGAAGGAAACTGAGTAATCTCACTTGTAACGTCCTTTTGTATCATAGTTGAAATCACTGACATATTGGTAGTAAAGGGTGTGGTTGTAGCTTGATCCCCAGAAATAGGAGACTGACTTCTTTGTGGTATTGACGGCGTTGAGACAATGTACGTATCTTTAGAAGTAACATCAGTACTCTGCGCGGTAGAATATTGAGTTCTGGTGAGGCTTTCATATGATGCAGTAGTCACAGAGGTGGCAGATGAGACTGTTGCATAAGTCTTGCTATCTGGCTGAGCTGGACTAAACATAGTCTCCAAATGTGTGCTCTTAGCACTTGCAAAATCATGTGAAACAGCGCTAGTTGATAAAGTAACCATGTCATTTGCACTGTTACTTGCAATCTCCAAACTTGTGAGATTTGACTGACCACTTTCTGTTACTGTTAAAGAATTGTCACTTGTCATTTTTGAAGATGTCTGTGTTCCTGAAGACGTTTCTGCTGTGGTAATATCAGTATTGAACGTTGTCGCAATAAGACTGGACGTGTACAAAGAAGTAGTCACTTCTGCAGAAATATCAGCTGTCGAATGTGTATTCATAGTCATTTTGGCTGTTGACTGCTGCCTATTGCTGGTCGTTTCTGTTGAAATATCTTCTACATCAGACTCTGAAGTCAGCAGCTGTGAAAGTGACATTGGTGAGGTTTCAGTACTCTCTAATGAGGCAGTGGTCATTTCTGGTGTTAATGCCATTTCTGAAAAATCATGTGATATTTGAGTTGTTAAGATTCCTGCTGAAAAACTGGACATGTATGGACTAGCATCAGCTGTTGAAGGCATACTTGTAGTGACTATGAATGTGGTGGTAGACTGTTGCATAAAGGTGGTGTCTTCAGTTGAGATATCTTCTACCTCAGACGTTGTAATGGACATTGCTGAGAATTCTGACGAGGCAGCAGGTGTAGTAGAAATGGATACTTTAGGGCCAAATCCAGTTTCTGTAGCAAGTGGAACAGATAGTGTGTTGAAGTGCTGGCTATTGGAAGACACTTCAGACGACATACGTTCTGTAGTATGATTCAGGCTAGCATTATTGCCCACGTCAGCGCCTGAGACAAGTTCGGTAGTCTGCATCGTTAGTAGTCCAACACTTTCACTCTGGGTACGACTTTGTGGCACATGATGAGCTGTTACAGAAGATGCATACATGCTAGCAGTATGTTCACTTGTAGGCGCAGCAGGCGTAGTGAAAGCAAGTGTATTTGAATGAGTGCTTGTGTCTGTTGTAAAGGAAATGGCAGAAGATAAATGTTGCTGTGACACAAAAGGATCATGAGTAACTGACGATGTACTTTTGTGAGTGCCCTCTGAGCTCATATTAGTGATATGTTCTGTACTGATATTAACTGAATTGACGGTTGTTGCTGACAGCATATAACTCGAGTTGTTGTCCACAGAACTAATGTTTAGATCCCGAGTTAAAAGATTCTGAGTTTCAGTGATAACACCATATGGCATCGAATACGTCATAGTATTATCTTTGTCAGGTGAAGGTGACATAGTGTGAGATGGCTGTTCGTAACTGGTTGTACGTGCATCAGATATTATTGTGCTTTGATCCCCTATGCCATAGGTGGCCAAAGACGAGATAGTTGTCGTGTCATTTAAAATTTCCCCGTAATCACCTGACACAATTGGCGTAGTAGGATGCTGGCTGAGGAGAGATAAGCCAGATAAATCATCTGTAGTAAACGTTGTCTGCAGTGTTGTGTTGGAGTTCATAGCAATATTGCCATCAGTGCCAGTAACTGCATAATATGTTGCAACTGTCTCAGAGTGCTTTGTTGTTTTATGCAAGTCACCATCATTACTAGTGGTAACATTGTCACGAACAAGCTGAGATGTAAACGAAATTTCACTGCTGACACTCAAAGGCAACTGCGTATTCCCACTGGAAATGTCTTTTTCTGCTGTAGTTGAAGTTGCCAATATGTCTGTAGTAAAGGATGTTGTTGCAGTCTGGTTATCAGTCATGAGAGACTGCTGACTTTGTGAAGTTGAGAGAGTTGAGTTTATGTGCAAATCTGTAGAACTAGCAGCAGGATTCTGCACTGTAGAATATTGAGTTCCATTACTGCCTTTGTATGCAGTAGTCATGTAAGTGGTTGATGAGACTGTTGCATTAGTTTTGCTATCTTTGACAGTGTGCACTGGACTCAATATAGTGTCTGAATGCATGTTCTCACTGCTTTGAAAAGTAAATGGAACAGTGCTAGTTAATGAAGTAGCCAAATCACTGACACTGTTCCATGCAATCTTTAAACTTGTTGGATTTAACTCACTACTTACTGTTGTTGACGAAGACTTGCCATTTGTTAATTCTGAAGATGTATGTGTCCCTGAAGTCGTTTCTGATTTGGTCATATCAACGTCTGACTTTGTTGCAAAACGACTGGATATGTCGGAAGAAGTAGTCATTACTGGAGAAAAATCAGCTGTTGGATACGTTGTTGTGGTCAGTTTGGTTGCTAACCGTTGCACAACACTGGTCATTTCTGAGGAAACATTTTCTACATTATATGTTGAAGTGAACTGCTGCAATGCTGACTCTGTTGAAGATATATTGCTCTTTTTTGATGGAATTGTTTTTTCCAAAGTAGATGCTGTTTCTAAAGAAGCATGCGATATTGGAGTTGTTGAGATTCCTGCTAACAAAGTGGTTATTAATGGGCTAGCATCAACTGTTGAAGGCATGCTTGTCATCACTATGGATCTGTTTGCCGACTGCTGCTTAAAGGTGGTCTCTTTTGTGGATGCATCATCTATGTCAGACGTTTCAATGGCCAGCTTTGAAGTGGATATTACAGGAAATTTCGACGAAGGAAAAGGTATAGCAGATGTTTTGCTTGTGGACACTTCAGTACTGGAAGTATCTGTAAAAGGAGTAGTTATGTCAAGCATGGTGAAGCGTTGACTACTGGAAGGCACTTTGTATGAAACACGTTCATCTGTGACGTGGTTTAGAGTAGAATTATTGTGAACATAAGTGGCTAAGTCTTGTTTGGTAGGCTGCTTCGTCATTTGTTCACTGTCTTCCTTCCAAGTAGAGGTAGCAAATGAGACTGCTTTCTTTGAATGTACTGTTTGGTCAACCGGTCTGGTAGTACCAGCAGTTAAAGTTGTTGGTTTAATAATTGACGATTTCGTCTGAGATGAATACACAGCAGTGGTCTGAGAAGCTAATGTTTCATTCTGTTCATATACATATTCGCGATGGCTAGAGGTGTGAGCACTAATATTTTCTGTGTGCCTCTGTGCAGTTACACTGAGTGGAAAATCAGTCACAGAAACGTTGATGGCATCAGATGATGAAGTTGTGTTGACAAGGGTGACAGTGCTCTGAGCTGACGTATGTGATTCATAAGAAGTGGTATTAACAGCGAGAAAAGATCCAGAACTGAACGAATATGCAGCTGACTGATGTGGCACAGTGGAATGCATACTTAACTTGGTTGCAGCAGATTTGACAGGTAAAGTGCTAACAGATGACAAATTTTCGTCAACAGTTCTCGGTGTTTCTGAAACTGTAGTACTTTCTACAGATATGATGGATCTGGCATCAATTGATTGAGATGTAGTCATTTCATGAACAGCATTTGAAGTAATTGGGTTCACCCACGTCGTTGAACTGTAGCCAGACATGTTGCTAAAAAAACTGGAGTTTATTCTCGGCTGCACAGATATCGTGAACTCTGCAGCTGTTAACTTTGTGGCACCAATTTCTGTGGTACGTAAAACAGAATCTGTCGTTGTTTTGGCATCTGATACAATATATGGTTCAGATGTATAATAGCTATTAGCAGTAGAAACAAGGTGGGTAGGCCTATGCTGTGTGACAACATTAGAGGACAAAGCTGTGTCGGTAACAGTTACACTGTTCTGAATTGATGTTTCTGATGTATGAGAAGTGGTATTAATATTGCCATAAGATCTAGAAGTAAATAAAGATCCAAATACATCACTAGTTGACTGATGTGGCATGGTTAAACTTGTACTTAACTTGGTCACAACAGCTTCACCAGGTAAAGTGGTAACAGATGCTACATTTTCGTCTGCAGTTCCTAATGTGCCTGGAACTGAAGCAGCTTCCAGAGATGTGGTAACTGCAGCATCATTTAGCTGAGATGTAGTCTTTTCATAGACAGCCTTTGAAGTATTTGGATTCACCAGCGTTGGTAAATTGTAGTCAGACCTGCTGCTAAAACTGGAGTATATTAATGGCTGTGATGTCACTGAGACTTCCCCAGCAGTGGATTTCCTGTGGATTTCACCTGTTGCTCTGACACGAGAAAAGGGAACTGTTGTTGTTTTTGCTTCAGATCTGATATGTGGCCAAGAAACACGGTGGGTAGGCTGTGTCTGTGTGACAACACTGGAGGATGAAGCTGTGTTGGTATCAGTTATACTGCTCTGAATTGATGTTTGTGATGTATGAGAAGTGGAATAAATATTGAGAGAAGATCCAGAAGTAGACAAAGATCCAATAGCATCACTAGTTGAGTGGTGCAGCATAGTAGGACTCATACTAGCCTTGGTTGCAGCAGCTTCAATGGATGCAGTTGTATCAAATGACATACTATGTTCCTCAGCAGCTGTTAGTGTACCTGGAACTTTAGTAGCTTCTAGATATGTGGTGACTGTATCATCACTTAGTTGAGATGTAGTCATTTTCTGAACAGCCTTTGAAGCATGCATATCTGAATTCGTTGTCATCGGTGATTTGCTGCTAAATGTGGAGTTTATAATTGGCTGCAGTGTCACTGTGACTTCCCCAGCTGTGGTTTTAATAGCATCTGTTGCTGTGACACGAGAACGTGAATCTGTTTCAGCATATGCTATGGTATATGGCCACGGCCTATAATAGCCATCAGAAGTAGAACCACGGTAACTAGGTGTATGTTGTATGAGGACGTTAGGAGATGAAGTGGTGTCACTACCAGTGATGCTGCTTTGAATTGATTTTTGTGGTGCATAATAAGTGGTATTGAGGAAAGTTCCAGAAGTAGACAAAGATGCAACAATGTCACCAGATGACTGTCGTGGTATGGTAGCACTCGTACTAGACTTGGTTTTAGCAGCTTCATCAGGTAACGTGGTAATAGATGACATATTTTCATCACCAGTTGTTGAAGTACCTGGAACAGTTGCAGCGTCCACAGATGTGGTGGTCACAGTGTCAGTTAGTCGAGATGTAGTCATTTTATGGGCAGCCTTTGAAGTAATTGGATTTGTCCCTGTCACTGAACCATAGCCTGACGTGTTACTAAAACTGTAGTGTGTTCTTGGCTGCAACGACAGTGTGGACTTTGCAGCTGTAGATTTCATGACATCCATTTCTGCAGTACGATGAACGGAATCTGTGGTTTTTTCTAAATCGACTACAGTATATGGCCGCAATGTATAATAGTCATCAGTCATAGAAACATGGCGAGTAGGCCTTTGTTGTTTGGCAACGTTGGAGGACAAAGCAGTTTCAGTGCCAGTGACACTGCTTTGAATTGCTGTCTGTGATCTATGAAAAGTGGTATAAATACTGAGAAAAGATCCAACAGTAGACAAGGATGCCATAGTGTCACCAGATGTGTGGTGTGGCATGGTAGGTCTTGTACTACTCTTTTTTGCAGCAACTTCAACAGGTGAAGTGGTAACAAATGACATATTTTTGTTAGCAGTCCTTAGTGTATCTGGAACTGTGGCAACTTTGATAGATGTGGTAGCTGCAGCTTCACTTTCTGGTAGTTGAGATGTAGTTGTTTTACGGGCAAATTTTGACGTATTTGGATTTAGCTGCATTGTCGATCTGTAGCCTGACATGCTGCGAAAACTGGAGTTCATTCTGGGGTGTGATGACATTGTGAACGTGACAGTTGGGGATTCCGTGGTGGTTTTTGCTGTGGTATGAAAAATGGAATCTGTCTTCTTTTTAGCATCCGTTATACCATTCTGATGAGACATATAATAGCCATCAGACATTACTGTGCTTTGACGCTCTAAGCCATAGGTGATTAGGGACGAGACTGTTGTGGGAGTAGTTCTTACACTTACATCTGAAGCTCGTGACATAACTGACATGGTGGAAAGCTGGCTGGTGGAAGGTAGACTAGAGAGATCATCTGTAGCAAACGTCGTCTGTGGTGTGGTGGAGTTCACAGAATCACTGTCATCAATGCCAGTAAATGCATATGGTGTAACTGGCACAGAGTGCTTGGTTGTTTTATGCACGTTGCTATCTTCACTAGATGTAACACTGTCAGTAATTGGCTGAGCCGTTGACAAAGTTCCACTGCGTACACTCGAAGACAATTGAGGAAATGCACTTGTAACATGTTTTTGTACTGTAGTTGATATTGTTGGCGTGCCTGTAGTAAAGAATTTGGCTGATGTTTGAGCAAGAGAATTGCCATTCTGAGTTCTTCGTGAAGTTGACTTTTGATTTGGCGTAGGCATTCTTAATTTTGTAGTTGTCTTTTCTGTAGAAATGATCTTTTCTGAATTAAGTGATCTTGCTGGGGAAATTGTAGACGGTAATTGAGATTTTACTTCAGTCACCTCAGCACCAGACATTCCTGCAGACAGACTAATGATTTCTGGTGAAGTTAAGGATGTCCTTCTTCCTAACAGTTCATCAGTGAACACCATTGTGGATGGAATGGTCATATCTGTCTTAGGAGACATCATTGCAGTAACACTGTCAGTAATAGGCTGAGCTGTGGACGAAGTTCCACTGCGTACACTCGAAGACAATTGAGGAACTGCACTTGTAACAGGTTTTTCTACTGTAGTTGATATTGTTGACGTGCCTGTAGTAAAGAATTTGGCTGAAGTTTGAGCAAGAGAATTGCCAGTCTGAGTTCTTCGTGAAGGTGACTTTTGAGTTGGCGTAGGCATTCTTAATTTTGCAGTTGTCTTTTCTGTAGAAATGATCTTTTCTGAATTAAGTGATCTTGCTGGGGAACTTGTAGATGGTAATCGAGATTTTACTTCAGTCAACTCAGCATCAGACATTCCTGCAGAAAGAGTAGTGATTTCTGGTGAAGTTAAGGACGACCTTCCTCTTGACAGTTCATTAGTGAACACCATTGTGGATGGAATGGTCATTTCTGTTTTAGGAGACATCATTGTGTTCATCTTAGCAGTGGATATTCCTCTAGACTGTATGCTATGAGTGGTCACTGACATCGAAGTTGGTGTTGGTGTTGTAGTCATTGATTTAGTGGTGTCTGGAGTGGGAAATTTATTCTTTGTAGACAGAATGTTAACATCGGAAGAGATGTCCATTGTTGAAGGAGTAAGCATAACCTGTGTTGGAAACATTTCCATGGTAGCAACAGTATCAGTAGTAGCCATGACCACGTATGCAGTTTGTTTCGCGCGTTTTTGATTGGCAGTAGTAGTCAATGCATCAGTGAATGCTGTGGTCGCAGTGGATTTAGGTTTTACTAAAGTGAACTGTTCTGACGTTGCTATAGTGTGCTGCTTGGTAGTCTTGGATGCAGCCAAGCTTGGCTTCGGTTTCGTTGTTATGCTCGTCAGACTCCGTTCTGATGTATCTCCTGAACTGGTAGCCAAGGTCGATTTTTGTTCCATAGTTTGTCTTGATAACGATGAAAAAATTGTGCTACCAGTGGTTGGTGTAGTTGCAGTAAAAGGAGAGGAAGCATTGTGTTCATCGGGTGAATTAGTTGACTGTTCTGGAAGGCTATAACTAAGCAGGAGACCTCTATTAGTGGAAAAAGCAGCCTCTGACTGCTGTTTCCTGTACTTAGTAATATTGGATGATTCAGCAGATGGATCCCTTGCAGTTGTTGTCTTGCTGCACTGACCTACGTAATTAACACCACACGCACAATGTCAGTCAACTGTATGTTTTGTCACTCAACGGTTTCCTATTAGAGACTATATTTATTATAAGGTACAGTCCACCAAAGTATGCAACATAATAACTCGAAGCTAAGCTGTCATTGAAATTTTACCTACTATGTTAGCGAAGGGTTACTGCAGTGGTCGTGTCTGTCTGTCCATCCATTTTTTGCTTTTTTTCCACTTGTTGAAACGATTGACCTTTGATGTTGATATGTATGATTCATGCCCATAGTTCTCACAGGATTGAAAGTAAAGGTCTATGAATGTGCTATACGAGAATATACTGCAGACAGCCAGATTGCCTATATTGCAGTGTGTCCAGCAGTCCAGTTTATGGAGTTTATTGGCTATACACTCTCACCCAGCACTGATAAAAATAAACTGGCAGGAAAGAGAGGATGCAATATGATGTTGATAGTGAGAATAAAAGAGCACATCCAACAGCGTATCTGTCCTGATGACATACCATTCAGTTTGCACGAGTCATCTTTTGATGTCACAAATGACGTTATAACGACTACCACCATGCCAACGTTCAGCAATATGAAGCGATAAATGTGCATCCTGCGTGCAATAAATACATAATTAAATTAATACACAAAGAAAAAACGAAAGGAAAACATAAATGAATTGGTGCAATATAAATGATAAAATGATAAAAGGCCGTCATTTATGGCGGCACACAGTAGGCATACATTCACAACTTCGAGCCACGAGACGTCGACATGTACGATGTCAACACAAAGTAACTGTACCCAGTTTGATGTATGAGACGTCCACACCAAATCAACACGATGAAGTTTCTCACAGTTTGAAAAATTTCGTGGTGTTGGTGTGGTTTTGACATCACGTGGCTTAACTGCTTAATTTATGGCCACAGTGTGCCATAATGGACGCCGTTGTATGGTATAGCCCATACGTTTATATAGGATTCGCGTTAGATGGTTTATCACGTCTAAATTTCCCAGCGTACTTGTTGAACATGCTAGTTCTCTTAATATTCAGTGTACTCGTAGAGTTATAATAAATGTGGAAAATCGGAGAAGAATCTGCCGCCAATATAGTCTGCTTTTATTCGCGTACTTCTTGCCACACTGAGACGAGTCACGAAGCCGCAATTGCGAACCAGTGCAATTTTGGTGCATTTCTTAGTGAAGTGATTATGCGACAACGAAACTGTTGCCAACTGAGCCAACAGTCTACCACTTCGTCCTACCTGGCGACACATGTTGTTAGCGCTTCTCCGTCCGCTGTGTCGGCTACGTTCGCTGTGAGTCCTTTGCTAATCACCGAAGTGTTTTCCGACGATTATCGCTCATTTGTCGGCAGTGGCGCCTTGTCGCCAAGCCGTCCGTGTATGTCAGCCGATATTACGTCGATCGTAGCCTTGTTTCAGTCACACACGCACACACACACACACACACACACACACGCACTGTTCCTTTTCAAGGGCGTGTGTCACTCATATAGTGGTCCTTGCTCGGCGGTGTATTCAGGCTACCACAATGCTGTATACGATATTGCGTGCAGTGTTCTGAAACCGTGACGCGTCGAGCACCTGCAACGATTTACTCGATCGAATAGATCTGAGTCGGAGCAAATCGGTCTACTCCACGCGACTTGCGATCGAAACATGCCACGTGACGTTGTGGCATATCTATCAAGATCCTTACGCCACGAAAGTGCAAACGAAATTATTATAACTTAAAAACGCTAAAGTATACAAAAAGCATTTGAAAAATGTTGGGCCCATTCGCCACTGCGAGCCGCCGCACGCCCATTCGCCAGGTGTCGCTACTGTCGCACGCCGCCTGCGCATCGATGTCCACGACAACGACGATGACGACAACGACAACAACGACAACAACGACAACGACAACGCGTGACAGAGGGGACCGCTATGGCCCCATAGAATGGGCCCAATAAAAGCGTAAGGCCTTATATAGGACGTGGTGAAAACGTGGTCCCGCTTTGTCGATGTCTTTAAACCGATACGCCCAATTGGAAATGTCACGCATAGCAAGTTATTTTTCGTGCAGAACGCCAGGAGGAATGATTTGATGTGTTCGAAGCGTTTTGATCGGAACAGCGGCAGTTGCAGTGTGATCGGGCGGCCTTTTTCTCCTTTCTCTGGGAACTGGCAGCGAAAAGTGCATGCGATTGTAAAATATGAGCAAAAAATGGACGCAACTAAAATGGCTATCAGACAAAAGTCTTTATATTCTGTACTTCTGCCCCAGACTCCATTTTCCTGAGGCATCAACCTCATGCGCCTACCAAGTTATAGAACTCGCTGTGGGCTTGGTACAGACACCCTGCTCCGACCTCCCCAGCCCCCTACGAAAAATTTGGGATCAGCCACTGGATCGACACAGTTGGATCCAACGATCGGATCTGATCGACGACGTTTCAGAACACGCCCACTGAAGACTGTGATTATTGCTTGCAGTATAGGCCTATAGCCGAATATAGTGAGCGAATCCGAGTCGGTCCTGCGGCCAAGGTGTAAGCTAGCTTTTGTTGATGACCAACAGACTGAGACGTGATCACTCGCCGGCCATAATGTTGCATTCACGCACAGCACACATGCACGCAACAAAATAAACTATAGAAATGAGTGGCAGAGCCTAGCGTGTAGCCTCCCCCCCAGCATAGCAGTGTCGCCCTCCTAGAGAACGTAGTTGAACTAACCCCAGTGCTGATCGACGACTGCTGTACACAGTTGAGCCATGTTAGCTGCGGAATTACTGGACAGGAGCGCCCACCAAATTTATAACAGATCATCGCCACTGTTAACACGCTCATCGTTATTCATGCAATCGACTAACATGTTTCGGAATGCCGGCCAGTGCGACGAATGAACGCGAACAGCTAATTTTCGTCCAATACAGGTATAAAGGTACACAATTGAGCCACGTGATCCCCGGAGTGACAGAACCGACGTTTACCATATTTTACGGATGTAGTTGGATAATAGCCACTGTTAATATAAAGATATGTCAGCCAATTTTGTCTGATAATTGGTTGCCATGGCAACGTCCCTAGAGCTGTCGGAAAAAGTAGACTGGATACATGATATTGAATAAATTACCTACAATTTGGTAAAAAATCGTGAAAGTCATTCCATTAGATCCTGAGATTATCGGTCTCCAATCAAAAAAAAGAAAAAAAATTCCGCAAGCAAAACAGTCAAATTTGCCGATTCTTTACGTTCGTTCAAACCGCATGCGGTGCGGCGCGTTGCGGTACCGCGCGGAACCGCAACGCGCCGTATCTGGTGTGAATAATACTTATGACAGTTAAGCAATGATCGAGCTAAGCGTCGTGAGCTCACAACGACGCAGTGGCAGCGGCCTGGCGCCGGGAGGTGCAGAGTCAAGAGCTAGCTAGGCATTTAGTGATTATAGGTCTTCAACTTGTAACCACCCATCGCGGTGCATGGCGAATGCACTCGTCCCAAGCGAACCTGGTGGGCAAAACAGTGTGAGTGTGCAGCGCCGGCGGCGGACGAGTACAATTACTCATCGGAGATACGTTACAACGGGCGGGGCCGACGTCGCATGTCCACTGAGAAGAAATTTTCCCCTAACCGTTGGGGATCTCGACCCCAACATAACTCATTGTTAATTGGACCAATGTGAGTCTGACCCGGTGACCGCAAATGGATTCTCGAATGGTTTAGTTGTTTGTGCATATCTCACTCTTCTTCACAGCGACTGGATTAGTTAATGGCAATAATCGACTTTCGACCCCTTATACAGAATCAATCAATCAATCAATCAAAATTTATTTTCTGAGCAATAGAAATACAGTGTATACAGTGTATGCTAGCGCTCAAAAGGCTGCCAGAGAAGCATACGCTCATTAAACTGGCCGCCCAAACAAACAAAAGAACACAAATAATAATACAAACAGGAAGGGGGAAAAGACAGG
>Ga0209782_1000376_pt1 | contig 18620 bp, 15 predicted proteins | sample WorMetmaBAHAMAS1_FD_187390 | JGI IMG/M metagenome (GOLD analysis project Ga0209782, IMG submission 187390) | Marine gutless worms symbiont microbial communities from Max Planck institute for Marine Microbiology, Germany - Inanidrilus... | ecosystem: Host-associated > Annelida > Digestive system...
GTAGCATACTGTATTCTACTGGCTGAATAATAGAGGAATTAATATTCGTGAGCATAACAGAGATAGCTCAGCGTGCTGTAAAAAATGTGAAATTGTGCGTGTGAATACTTCCTTCTTATTTGTTATTGGTGTAATTGTTTGTGGTAAGTGTGAACCTGTTGTTGTTATTGTCGTGTGCGATTAGTTCGCAGTAGCCGAGTCTGAATTGACGTTGTACAAAAGCAGTCATGACAACGAGACACGCAAACTTACAGATACTCAGAACAATCTTGCAAAGACTTCGGCGACTCTGCATGATTGTCAGAGGTAACTTCTTTTAGATTTTAGACCAAGCAGTGACATAGCAAGAACCTTTAACGCAGAAAGCATTTTTATGTATCATGTGGCAGATGTATTGTTTAATAATTCTGACATTAAAAACAGAAACTGTCTAAGTGCTGAGTGCAACTTTTCCTGCTGCAAATTAGAGTGACTGACAAAAATTAATTGACTTTTTTCAGCCAATTTTTTCAGTCATCAGTTTTGACACCAGTTTATCTCTTAGTTATTAGTTTGTTACTTAATTCTTGCGTCAAGACTGAATGACGAATGAGTTCTCATCGTGATATGTGCAGCAATGCGGAGAAGCTGCGTGGCAAGATTCCTGACGTGGAGAAAAATCTGGAGAAGTCACAGAATGAGCTGGCAAACATGATTTCACAGGAGAACAAAGCTACTAATGAGGTAGTCACATTCCTGCATTTCAAATGAATTAATAATAGAACATTTTGCTGTATGATGTACCGTAGTATTTGGAGTGCATCTTTTGAGTCAGGAAATCTCTTACAGGAGGACGACATTGTGACAAAAAAGGGTGCATGGGGTGTAAAAAGTTAACAACCACCTTTTTATTTTTACTTTTTATGTAGAACATACAAAGTTCCTTGTTTTGTTTTATGAAGAAGCTGATTTCAGAGAAATGGTGTCGAGGAAATTTGCCGACCCATCTCTCTTGAGTCTGGTTGATCAAGGCAGGGTGAAGCCCGTACGAGAATTCTCTAGTTGGATCAATGCTTTGAGTCTGCTTCTGTGCCTTGATGCTGTTAGTTGGGTGGCAGATTGTGCAGTTTATCTGGAAAGGTTATTGTTTCGGACAACTGAAAGAGCACAGTCGAGGGGGCAGTTAACAAATATGTTCAGCTGTAAATGCCATATATATTTGTATGTGATGAAGCTGAATGGCTGCCAGTGACACGTGTGACGTGCTGTGGTTGTAGGTGCGACAGATGCGCGTGCGCGTGGAGGAAGCACGCAGCTGTATGCAGTCGGCTCGCAGTCAGAGCAAAGTTCTCGATTCACTGCTGCAGCTGAAACGCAGCGGTCGTATTCCCGGCATCCATGGACGGCTGGTCTGTTGACTGCATGAGTGTTGGCTGTCTGTTGTTAATGACTATGATTAGTCTGTTGGTTATCTCGGTATTTTTATGGGTTGTTGAGTTATGTTGGAATATGAATATTGTGGTGACCTTTAAACGGCACCAAGATAGGTTAAGTTTTAGGCTTACATGTAGCAGATTTAGCTAGTTTTTGGATTATTTTGTACTCTCAGACAAGGCTGCAATGCATTGTTACCAGAAGAGGATGAGATACCTTAAACTATGGATACTACCATGCTGATGGACCATGGTTGAGCCCTCAGAACCATCTTGGCCCTTTCGCCAAGAGACTGGAACCGCCCATCAGACCAACAACGTCACACCTGGATCCAGAGATAGTGCAGATGTGGGCAGCCAGTAGATGATAATGCTGTGAGAAGTGATTTCAACCAATGTCATCTGATTATTTCACATTGTGATACAACATAGAGGCATTGCGGTATGTGTGACACGGTAGGGAGACCTCGGTGCAATTGATGAGAAGTACGACGTGGCAGTGTCGACGGCATGTGCCGCGCTCGATCACATCGTTGTTGACACGATAAACACGGCGCAGCAGTGCGTCGAGTATCTCAAGCAACACGGCGTCGGCATTGCAACCTTCATCGGTCTTGACAAGATGGAACGATGGAAGACAGTCTGCAGCAAACCGCTCACCACGTATGTTCTCGTTTCAGCCACGACCTGTTCAAATGTAACTTGTCTTCAGTTGCTTCAACAAATTACATTCTGTTGCTGCATTGTTAGATTTTGGTTAATATTCGACACACTTACCTCATCCGTGTGAATTAACTACTGTTCTGTATGTTGTGCTCAAACACACTCAGAATATTGCATTGTAATGTCAAAACATGATACCGCAGTGTGATTATAGTGTAGTCAGCCACTGTTTGTATCTCAGTTACATGAGAATTAGTGTTTAATGCACAGCAACAAGACATCTCGAGATGTATTTTACAAGATGTATTCTATCATTTAATTTTATGATTTACTGTATACTATAGTGTCGACGATTTTACCTCTTTGTGTAAACATGTGTGCTTATCATGTGTTTTTATAATAAACTTACTTACTTACTTACTTACTTATCCAGTAGATATCATTGCAGTCATGTATACCATACTTGATTATATTAATAATTTATATAATTTTTTGTATAAAAATGTGCATCAGTCTACATTTTGATGTGCATTGGCATGTGGATGCTATAGTCACTAATCAGCAGTAACAGATGGATAGTTTGACATATCATCTGTATTATGTGCACTGTGCAGTCCGGAAGGCGTCCCGCGTCTGTTTGACCTCGTCCGAGTGAAAGACGAATGCTTTCGGCCCGTGTTCTACTTCGCTCTGCGTGACACGCTGGTTGCCGACAACCTGGAGCAGGCAGCGAGGATCGCTTACGGAAAGACACGCCACCGAGTTGTTACTCTCACGGGACAGCTCATTGAAACATCAGGCACAGTAGCTTCTTAATTATTCTATTGCAATTGCTGTAACTGGTAAGTAAGTAAGAAGATCTATAGTGTGGTAATCATTGAGAACTTCTCTAACACACTGAATGCACTAGTATCGAGCGAACTGTCAGACTGATTTGCCGAGAAGCTGATTTCTTATGGTTTTTTATTGGGTTTTCTTTTAGCATTTGCATTTTCTTCCAGTTTTTATCGACCACATAGCAGGGGCGATAATACGTTTGGTAGCGTCCGTTTCCCTGTGGGCACTCTCCTGTTTGAACCGTTTGACCGTGATTTTTGGCATGAGGGTCTACCTTGACCTTGGCTAGCCTGGGATTGTAGGTCAAGGTCAAACAGTGAAAATTGTTTATGCTCTCCTATTTGAACCAGTGGTGCAGAGCTGGTCGATATTAGGACTCGGCTTGCCGAGTTCAGCCAATGGTAATTGTGAATGACCATTACCAGTCCATTGGAATTGTCCATTTGTCAGTAATCACTAATCAGGGGGCATTCAACATGTCGCATGTAAGCAGTCGATGGTCGATCAGCATTAATTTTGATTTTCCATTAGCTTTTAGTGTACCTTACACATGTAGCAGTCGACGCAATCTTATTGTGTCATTTCTGCATACAGTGAATGACTTGTCGTCACCACACGTCAGTCAGATAATCTGCTCTGTGCTGGCAGATCTTAGCACTCAACATTTTGAGTTTGGCACTCACACAGCCACTGTTACGTGTCGTGTTCCTGGCTACTCAACAGTCAGTGGGTGAAGATAAACAATGAAGTTCATTTGATGATCTCCGTGTCCGGATTACAATATAGTCTTTACCTTAAAGGCGCGATATGACCTAAATTGTGTTAAAAGCGCCATTAAGCTCCAACCAACCAACCCACCATGTCCAGATATGCCATGCAGTGATCTTGACCCAGTCAGCCGTGAGAACTGAGAGTGCAGCTGACGTACAGCAGCACTTAACAGTCTATTTTGCGAGCCAACCTGGGTAAGATGGTGCCAGAAAGGTGAACCGTCTCGGGTTTTAATGAAGCAAGAGATGATGGATGGCAGTGACATCAGTTGGACGACCATATGCAAATCGTGGACGTCACTTGAGACAGATAACCATGCCAGCACCTCATTGCTCTCTGTTTACACGCCAGATGGCATGTTACTGAAGCATACAAGACAAATTTGGTAAATGACAAATTGTCATTAAACCAGTATGTGTATGTATGCACGTCATGACAGTTGATGTTCTTCAACTGTGAGCTGCCTACTGCTGCTGCCTGCCGTGAACAAGTTTGATGTGTGAGAAGTGATAGCCGCACGTCGTGGTGTGTGATTGCAGGTACAATGAGTGGCGGCGGCGGCAGAGTAATGAAAGGCAGGATGAGTTCCACCATTGTCGCTGAGATTGACGAAAGCACGATGCAGAACTTGGAGAAACAGCTGGAACAGGTGACGTAATGATGTGAATAGTGTGTTGACTGGTTACTTCTAATAGGACTCGGTTTGATTCTGTATACGGACACTGTGAAACAGACTGACCTGCTCTGAGATGCGCTGTCGGTCTTCTAGTAAGTGGTGCAGTGTAAAAACTTCCGTTAGTTTACTGTTACCAGGAGCAGCTATATTGCTCATTAGTAACCTTGTTCGATTTTTACTCACACTGCATTCTGTATGACTCACTGGAATGTATAGTCCCTCGAGCTGGGGGTGGACAGTATTGAAGAGGCATGTCTTTAGTCGGCATGTCTGAATCTGTTGTTATAAAGGGAGCAATGCCTCATCTGTTGCGACACCAGAGTTGAATAAGGAAAGGATGACGTGAGGGTTAGTGCTCAGTGTTTCTTTCAGTGCACTGACACTGACGGTTGGTTGGCAGAAAGGACACCCTGCTCTAACAAGGTTCCCGCTCACCTGGAAAACTCCTGGAATTTTATCTTAGACCTGGAATTTTTGGTATGATAAGTCAATTTACGCTGGTAACGGCCGTATCACATACAAGTTAATTTGTGTTACAAAGGAGTGAATGTTGAACGTCAATGAGGAATATCTCGTATTTTATTTCCTAAATTTTACATAACCTTTCTGTACTATCTTAAACCCTTTTTATCTTCAACAGCTGTCATTGTGATTAGATTCGGCTGCGAACTATGACTGAAAGCACCTGTAAAATTCTAAAATTGTACTCGAAAACTCCTGGATTTTATTTCTTCCAAAAGAGTGGGAACCCTGTCTAAAGAAACCCCATTTCACCGACCCACTAATCCCTATTAGTTATAGAACAAGTGAAAGAAGAGGAACAGCTGACCAAGGTTCACATGGAGAAAACAGCTGATAACAGACGTCCTAGTAGTAGTAGTAGTAGTAGTAGTCGTAGTCGTCGTCGTCGTCGTCGTAGTAGTAGTAGTAGTAGTCGTAGTACAAGTTTTGCTGTCCGTCATGATGTGTAGTTAACTCTGTTCGGGACCAAGACTCACAGATGTAGTTTTTGTTGTGCACATGTGGTCATTATTAACATAAAAACAACATATTCAGTTTGTGTCGGGTTCCTTTAGGTGTAACAGGAGTAGATTATTTTGTAAGAGACTGATGTTTCTGACGACCTGATGCTATATTGATGCACTATAGGAGACACGGAATGTGACCCAGTGTCGTGAGAGGCGTACTAAGCTGGAAGAGACTGTGGAAACTCTGCGGAAAACACACACGGATCTGCTGCACAGCAGAGATAAATGTGCGCTGGAAATTAAGGTTTGGTCTGCATCTTTTTTTTCTTGCCTTACATTTTAAGCCACATGTTTGGTATTTATTTTAATGTTTATGCGATATTTTTTCATGTATTAGTGTTTGGAAATGTATGTTAACTGGGCCCAGAATGAGATCCATTTTTTGTTCAAATGCCAAGGTCAGAGCATTGCAAAATCAGTTTCTGATAAACAGAATTTTGCGCCTGAACAAAGCAAACAATTAACTGCAGTGAAAGCAGACTTAAGAATGAAACTGTAAATAGTTATATTATTGTTTATATTGTTGTATATAAGAAGAATTTGCGTGTTCACGCAATTTGAGCTTGGCATGTTTACAGTGTGCACCGTTCTACCCATTGTGAAGCACTATTGTGATTGACATTTTGACTGTTGTGTGGTGTCGTTGGCAGTCGATGACTGAACACCAAGTGATTCTGCAGCGCCAAGAGAAAGAACAGCAGGACAAGGTGACGGCGTCACTGCCTGACAAGAAGAGATTGACTGAGCTCGAGAAGCAAGTTAAACACCTGAAGAAAGGTAAAGAGTATTGTGCACATGCTCAAGGGTGACCTTGATCACTGAAGGTTTTACACCAGAACAGGTAGAAAGAAAACCGCAGGTTACCCTCGAAAATGGCTGTTAAACAGAAGGTTGTTGTTATCATTTTTTAAGCACGACATGCAACATATGATATAGGCATGACGTCTGTCAGAGTCTGACCGTCCGTGTGTCTGTTTGTGACGTTGGTGGATCGTGATGACACAGTGCAACAAAAAGTGGAAGTGAACACATGACAGGATAGATTAATTTCTTTGCTACTTGCCTGCTGAAGCAGACCTGGATTGTAATATCCTGTGATCCCAAATTTTATGTAGGAAGACAAGTGGGGTCGCATTCAGAACCCATTTCCCACTTGTTTACCTATTGAGCATAAGTGACGGAATGTTGCTATGTTGTTACCAGTCAGTTGATTAAGTAAATAAGTATGTAAATTTTTCGGCATCGCATGTCGCGCTGTCTCATCAACAGATGTGAGTTTTTTTCTTATTTTTTCCTTTAATGACGACACTTAGCCAGTATGACAGCAGAACCATTGGTAATTTCACAATTATTATGCTCTGTGCACCTTTTCGTTCTGTGCAGAAATGTCCTTCCACCCTTTCCAAGATTGTTTGATCCAGAGGATGTATTTTGCAAATGATGGACATCACTAAAGACAGATAACCATGCCAGCGTCTCATCACTGTCAGTTTACATGTGACAGATTCATTTTTCAATCATTTTGTTATTAAAAACAAAAAACTAAACTATCTTTAATCATCTTCCTTATTTACGATATGGTATTTGGCATCAGTACATTATGGTCTGACTGGACAGTGGTTGAAATTACTTGAGCTAAATCAGATAAAAGGTGAATATTTCAATTTCAGCAGTTTTAAGTTTGCCAGTCTATGATCCAAGTTTTCCTGCCCAAAACGCTTAAATTCTTTCCTCGGAAGAATCCCCCCCCCTTGTTGAGAACCATTGCATTACATGGCAGTGAAGTCAACAGTTGAACCTGCATATGCTGATTATGTCACCATGCTACGTGTAGCTTCAAATCAACTCAACGTTGTCGGCTGTGAACTGTGCAGAGTTTGACGGTGCTCATGAGGCAGCGGAGAAAGTGGAGAGTCTGGTGAACAGGTAGCATGATACATCTATTGTACTTGCTGCTGTCAACGACAACCGGCTCAGTTGGGCCGCCATGTGAAAAACTGATTTCTGCATTAACGAAATTAGAACGCCTTTTTTATCTGCTTATTTTATGTTTCTTTATCACTGAACCAATATGAGATTATTGTCTTGTGATTATCAAACATGTTCAGCCACGACAACTCTAATTGTTCCACCCGTCATATGATCAACCTTGCATGACCGATCATTCTCTGTCGCAATTCCATCAGCGTGGAACAGTCTGCCATTGGCCGACTGAGCTGCACCATCACTTATCACCGTCTGACGAGAACTGAGAACATTTCTCTGCCACTCAAACTTTGTCAGCCTCTAAGTTACTTCCAGTATTTTTTGATGAAATTCACTGGTATTATTCAGAGAATGATCAGATTTTGTTATGATTTTATGCAGTTAGATAGAACTTTTTGAACTTTTAACTGGCAAAAACGTTATGTACTTTGTCAACTTGGGCATTTCAGTGACAAATTATAACTGAAGGCACAACATAACTTAAATTATGTTTTGATAAATATGAACCTATATGATAGTTTGTAACAAGATACGTGATACAACCTAAATTGTACAGAAATCACTACCATAATGTCATTTATAACCTGACAAAAATGCTGGATATTGGTGTCATTTTATGCACTTGATAAGTGATCTGACTTCTTTCCTGAAGCTGCTCGTTATTGTTTCACCCAGTTTGTCGTGAAATGATGCAGTTTGTTCTTGTTGTATTAGCCTGCACCAACAGATCATGGACATTGGAGGAAATAAAATCAAAGCAGTTCAGTCACGGCTGGACATGATCAATGGACAAATTGACCAGACGACTGGACATATAAACAAAGCTAATGTTGCTATTAAGACAGCCAAACGGTATGTTGTGTTGTTATATATGTTTTGTAATTCTTTTGTGCAGTTGTCATTCAGTTCAAGATTGTAGAGGTTAAAGACGTTAGGTCTGCCTTGAATGTAAGATTTTTGATATTCTGTTGTTTCCATGCAGTGGATGAAAAAAATGCCGTTGAGAAGTGTAGGAAGATGGGATGGGATTATCTCTCCCTTTCTTAGGCTATTGAAGCCAATTGAACCATTGTAGAATATACCGTAGATTGTGTGATGCGGGTCTTTCTGGTCACAGAGCACTGCCACTGACTGCAGTACTTTGTACCATAATCAACTGTTGAAAAATCTCACTACTGACATGTAGTTACCAGAGTAATCATTGTATTTACTGTTAATGATATTTACCATGCCTATCTCTGTATTTAACACCAGGAGTGCTGTCAGGTGCTGATGTTGTGTTGCTGTTTATCGGCTGTTCGGGTTTTAAGTAAGTAAGTAAGTAAGACTATTTATATACGGCGCTAATTTACAAAAAGTCACAAAGCGCCGTAGTCCCACGACCCAAAGAAAAAAGTCTCCAGACACCGCTTAAATCGCCCAAGAGAGTCACATTGTTGCAGTTCGATCGGCAAGGAGTTCCAGACCCGCGGCCCTGCAGCAGCAAAGCACCGGTCACCGTACGTATTGTGTGCACGTCGAACGACGCACGTTAGTGAATCAGATGACCGGAGACAGTGCGGTCTGTAATGAGAGACAGGCTGGCAATCATCTGACAAGTACGACGGTGCTTGGCCAGCCAGACATTGGAACACGAGGACAGCGGTCTTAAACAGTACGCGCTGTCGCTGTGGAGTGTCAAAATGTCACTTTTCTTATGCCCACAATTTATTGTATACAGTGAATGTCTCCAAGTTGCATCTCTACTCTTTTGGAGGATAACATTCCCCTAAATATGCCTGGAATAAGTATAAATGAGTATTATATTTGACAACTGAGTACATCATTAAGACCATTAGTCCAGTAGCTTGTTTCAGTTTTTCTTATGCTGTCTTAATTACTATACTGTCTGCAATATTAGCCTAGTACAGAAGTGACATAGTAGGCCTGCATAATGCCTACTATCCTACAGCTCGATGTCAACAAGCTGTCAACAATGAAGAGAGAGATGTATGATGCATTACTCCGTATTGTTTAGTGTCATTGTTGTCACCTTCTCTTGCTTCATTTCTTTCAAGTGGCTTCTCCATCCACTGCACAGTCATTACAACGAAACCCTTCTACCAACACCACTGGATGTTAATCAGTAATATTGGTATCAGTATTGCCATCACTATTTGTTGTACTTCTGAATTTTAGTATTGCTATGAGCAATAGTTTTGAAACCAGAATAGTTGCTGAATGTTGGTATGACTTTCTACAAGTATTGTTATCAAGCCTGCTGCCAGCTACTTTTTTACAAGCACTGCAGACCCATTTACCTTTCACTGTTATACCTACTTACACTTATATATGTTGTCACACAAACAAGCCTATTGAATATTATTTGAAAATTTAATTGTTAGAAAACTGCATTTTTGTCACCGTGTGTTTTTCACATTCATCCTCGAGTGTCTTATTCTGATTAGAAAGCAGTGTGGACTTGCAGCATGTGCTGTGTTTTGAAACAGAAACGAAGACAAGACACAGCAGAAGATTAACGACATCCAGAAAGATATTGTAGAAAATCAGAAGAAATCTGAGAAATTGCAGGATGACTTGAAGCAGATGGATGTAGATGCCAGGAAAGTGTTGGATGAGCATAAACAGGCGATGGTATTGATTTGTCATTATTGTCGAATTTGCTTCATGCCATTATTGTTCTAACGTCTGTTCTTATACAGTTTATTATTGTATTAGACTCTAATCATGTGACTGTTTCTGTTATTCCTCTGATGTAGAATTGTTGACATTTGTAAGTTGGATGATGTGGAGTCATGTAAGTTTACTGTTTGTGTTTGTCACTATGACAGACCCAAGATCTGATGTAACGGCATGGCAGCTAGTTACAGTGTAATATTGTGGCCGTGGATTGATTTATACAGGAGTCAAAGAGTCAAATTGAAGCTGAGTTGAGTGAAATGACGGCAGCGTTAGACGGGGAAGACTCGATGGAGACGGAGTTGAAGAAGGAATTGATTGAAGAGAAGAATCAGCTAGACACACAGGAGAGCTTAGTGAAGGACAATCATGCAAAGACTAGGCACTGGAAAAAAGAGGTTAGTTAGCCTTTGTGCTTGTATTTTATTTTGGTTTATATGACATGATTGGTCGTTACTTGTGTGGCACGGTGGTAGAACGTCGGTCACTGGCCGGTAAACTTTCCCTTCCTGCGCTTGACCCGCAGCCGAAGGGTGACCACTGTTGTGAATAAACCGTCCGCTACAGGTCAGCCAGCCGGGCCAATTCAGCCTTTCGGGGTCAATAAATCAGTAGTATGCTGGAATCGGATGTGTTCTACGGTGTACGGGTGACACCATCTGGTGAAAGCTATGGAGGTAACTGCACGCCTGGCGGAAAGTAATGGCAGCCTACCACAGGGTTGTTTGCGTAAAATCACCTGCAGGCCTGTACATCGGAATCAGCTCCTGGTAACGAATATGGGAAAACTTTTAACTTTATATATAACATGATACATGCCGTGTTTTCATTCAGAGTATTTCACAATTGTCATAGTTACCTACACTGCTTTTAGTGGCATTACTCTCTCCACTGCTATTTGCTTGACTGTGAAAATTGTGTCTGATGTTACATGAAATTTAGACAATAGGTAGATTATGGAGCAGCAAAAATGTGTTTAAATATTACTAACCCTAAATTTAGCCCTAATGCTAACCGTACGCTGGGTGGTGAACTTCTCCCGGACCGCCATCTGCATGTACCTATACCAGTTAGCCTTGCTAGCTGATATATGACAGCACGCGTGTGACTGTGTTTGTAGTTAAGTAAACTGTCGCTAAATCAGATAGAACCCGACAAGCCCGTGGAGCAGCTGCCCGAGCTGAATGCTGAGCAGATTGCTGACGAGATCTCCAGTGAAGAGGACTTCGGTGTTCAAATTACAAAGCTTGAGGAACAACTCGGCCGCATGAAACCTAACTTGGCTGCTATTGCCGAGTACAGAAAGAAGGTCAGTTGTCTATCATGTATTGATTGCTGTCTAACTGTTTTTGACACTGCTCAACATCGAAAGCAGGCTACTAACACTTCTTTAAATTGACCATTATTTCTTGACTTACTCCATGTTGGACAGAGTCCCCTAAAATAAAGCCTTAGGTCCGGTTTTTGCACAACAAATTAATCTCCTATTAATTTAATCCGGCATTAAATCCAGCAGTTTACTCAGATGTCGTTTTTCCACCGGCAGTTCGTCAATTAAAATGTCCATTTGGATTTAATCATTATCTGCTGGATTTAATGCCGTATTAAATTAATGGGTGATTAATTTGCTGTGGAAAAACTGGACCTAAGGCTTTATTTTAGGGGACTCTGTCCAACATGGAGTAAGTCAAGAAATAATGGTCAATTTAAAGAAGTGTTAGTAGCCTGGGTATAATTGTGATTGTTTATTACACGCGATGTGCTCTTCCTGTTGCCCAGCCAACAGTGTTAAAGTGCTGACTCCGGCCAGGAAAAATCACATGCTAGAATTTTTCTGTTCTCGATCCATCAACTAGCTCATTCAGGACTGGTATTCATATTCTTTGTACTAGCCAGTCTGTAAACAGACTACCCACAGAGCAAACTTCATGAAACTGTCACCCACTGCAAATGAAATTTTTCTCAAAGACCACACAAGACTTGGCATGCAGCATTTGTAGAAGATCTACAACACACGGCCATGATAAAGAGAGTAGCCACAGATGGAGAAATTTCGTCGCCCGATGTTCCAACGAGAACTGGAGAAAATAAGTCTTAAGTCTGTCATAATAATGTGAGAAACAGTTTAGCTGTTGTCTGTCATAGTAAGAGCCTGTTGGTGCTTATCAGAATAAATCCAGTGTGCTGTTGACTGAGAAGATAAGTAGTGATGAATATAAACTGAATGCTGAACACTCCTGAATGTTGATATATGTTTTCATGTGTCGGTAAGTTTGTAGTTTGACTGGTGCCATCACAGGAGGAGGTATACTTGAGCCGCGTGGCGGAGCTGGATCGCATCACCGACGTGCGTAACAGTCAGCGCAAGCAGCATGACGAGCTGCGGCGACGTCGACTCGACGAGTTCATGGCTGGATTCAGTGTCATCACGACACGACTCAAGGAGATGTACCAGATGATCACGCTCGGCGGCGACACTGGAGCTTGTCGACTCACTCGACCCGTTCTCCGAGGGCATCGTCTTCAGGTCCATACCCGCTCTGCTCCTAGCGGAGTATGATTGATATTGGTGGTGAGGAAGGGTTGTTGGGGATGGGGAAGCCTCTTCCTGCCATGTATTGCAGCGGTGAAAATTTGAGGAAAATTATCATGGAAAATCCTGCATTCTGGTGTACTAGGTCAAAAAATGTGCTATCCGACAGTAAGACAGCTTTTACCAAGCATGACAATCTGGAGACGACTGGTTATTACTGATGTGTCACTGATGACAGTGGACATATGCAGCTGTGCTTGAAAATGTCACTTTTAACACTGGTCTTGTGGTCTGTAGGAGGAAACATTATACCTCTGACGATAACTCCATCAAATACTAGCAATTCTTAACATTTACTTCGCCCTCAGCAGGTTACGAAGTATTGTAATGATTCTATCTGTCTGTCCGATTGCATATCAGAAAACACACAGCTACACTCGTTATAGTTGCACATATTGTGTGTGGCTGTGACTCGGTCCTCAGATGGTGTTGTGATACATTATGTACTTCCTGTTTTCTGGATGGTCTCATTGTTTCCACACAGTGGGCTTTATGGTGCGTCATGTGTATTCCTAAATGGTGAGAGCAAAACTGTGGAAACTACTACATTTATTCGGATCAAATTTTGCTGAACAATAAAAGCCAGCAAGTACACATCGTGGACACTACGGTGAAGTCTGCTGTCTATGATTACCTCATTCTTATTGTGGTAATGATGTGACTGGCTGCAAAAAGTAGCCCAAAGTCACCTAATTTCTATTCATCATTTGTGACCCAAAAGTAGCCCAATATCAACAGCTTAGCATCTAAATAAACACTCAGCATACCATAACTTTTTATTTTGATTCTACCATTAAATGCACCTCAGTGACTGAAACATACCTAGAATATACTCATAATTTTGTGGCATGGCAAGAATGTGAAGTATTGCAATATAGTAGGTCAACTCAGCCTTGCATCCCTCTGGGGTCGCTAAATCGAGTACCAGCCTTAATTTGGCTGCAGTAAAGGCGGGAATGTCACCTCTGCCGGGTGGCAGGTAATACTGTGTGATCCCATATGGCACATGAGTTCCCGTAGCGGTGCGGTGCTTGTAGCACAAACTACTATACGCTTCCTTAGTACTTATTTGAACTGACTGGGCTATTTTTGGTACATTATAGACGAAAAATTGGGCGTCAAGTCGTCCAAGTGGCCGCCAATGGTTTAAAAAGTAGCAAGGCACCAAACCCAAATTTTAGGGTGCCAACAGCTGCCAAAAATAGCCCAATTGGCCCTTTTTCGCCAAATCTGGCAACCATGGTCATAAATAGCTCTGATTGGGTGTCACAGACCAGTTTTAAACCAAACTCATGTAACCATGCCTTAACTACATTTGTTATGAAGGCGAATGCCATGCACAACAGCGTATGTAAAATGTACTATGCGTGTAGTGTACGACCGCCGAAGAAGTCGTGGAAGAACATCTCGAACCTGTCAGGAGGTGAGAAGACTCTGAGCTCGCTGGCACTGATCTTTGCACTGCATCACTACAAGCCGACACCGCTCTATGTCATGGACGAGATCGACGCCGCTCTCGACTTCAAGAACGTGTCAATTGTCGCCAACTACATCAAGGTCTGACGTCACAGTATTCAGCAATGCTGCATGATTGTTGTTTTGTTTACCCAAAGGCACTGTTGAGCCCCATGCATGCTCTGCAGCTGTAACGTGCCTTGATTCATTGTAATATGCCACTCGTGTCCCATCTGCTTTATCTACTCTCATATACTTTCAAAATAGTATCACTGAGCATTTTAGTCAGTTTTTAATCATGTCTTGTAGCAAAGTGGCTCTTACTTGCAATGCTATTCTTTTTTGTGACTGTGTTTACAGCTTATTTAGCGCACTTGGCATGCATGCCGAATGGTACTGTATCACTTATATTCGCTGGGGTGTGACACTGCTATGCTGGTCGGGCTACATGCTAGGCTTTATCATGCCTTCCAGTTATAAATTAATTAAAATGGTTCCACCTAGAGCTGAGGTCACTATATGAAACACTAATAAGAAGTCATACAATGCCAGTCAAATGCAATTATCATCATACTGTAAGTGTCCCAAATCACCCGAGGCATGGTGCCAACATTTAAGTCTTATTTGTGAAAAGTTAACATAGCATTGTGGGGTTGTAAATCAGTAATGCATATCAGTTGAAACTGAGCACGCCTTAGTTGTATGCACATATGAAATAGTGATAGCATGTATAGCATACAGGAGTATAAAACATCTTTCAATTGTATTATTTTGTGTGAACATTGTGGCAGGAGCGAACCAGAAATACCCAGTTCGTCATCATATCACTTCGCAACAACATGTTCGAGTTGGCAGATCGACTCATCGGCATCTACAAGACGCACAACTGCACGAAATCAGTTGCTATAAATCCATACAGCATCGCATTTCAAAACGAGTCATCGTCAGCAGCTTAGTTTTTAGTTTTCATTGTGCCGTGTGTTACAGATTTTATGCACAATGAATGTAATCTTTACATTCATCATCATCGTCGCGTGGCTTGTACTGAATGGACGTTGCCGTTTCCACAACTGACCTCTGTGCCGAAGGCTCACTCATGGAAAACACTTCAGTTGAGATGTCCCCGGTAGCTCGCCAGGCAAACACTTATGGCGGGTTGCGCCAACCTCACTCTAATCGTCACTTAGTTAATGGCCACTTAACTTTAAGTAGTCATTAAATCGCCAATTATATCTAATTAGCAGTTAAGTGGCGATGGTGCAACGCGCGTTAATAATCTCCACTTAAGTCCGAGTTAATTGGAGATTTAAGGACTACTTAAGTTAAGTATGGATGGTGCAAACCGACATTAATGTCCAAAAATATAACAATCACGATGTTAATTATTGTTTTTATGTGCGACAGGTTTGTTGACAGTAAAAAAACAAACATCATGGCACACTTGTACGCAATAGACATCTGTATATGTCAGTTCTTTTTAGTGCACATATATTAGCACTTAGCGCAGGCACTGCACTTAGGAAGGTAATATTTATAGTTATTTACTACCACAGTTAAACGCAGTTATTAGAGACAAGTTATTGTTTCTAGTGGCTCATGACATAATTAGTGCAGTACTGCTTTTTAGTCAGTAAGTTCTCAACAGTTGGAAATTTGACTGTACAGTGCAAAAAAAATCTGCATGCATTTTCATAAGATGATGATATTTGTGATAAAAACAGATTTAAAGTACATGGTATGACTAACTAATCAGTCTGCTAAAACTATCCTGAGAACTTAAGCCTGGACTTGCATTGAAAGTTGTTAAGTCAAACAAAACACTTTTGAATTTAAAACTCTAATGTCGGCACACCACGAATGCAAAATCAAATCTTTCATTTTATGTTAAGCTTCAGTTCAAATAGATCGCCCACTGGCTTACGCTGTCAATATTTTGTATTTGTTGGTACCTGGTACATAATAATAATACACTATCAATGTTTGTGGTGCTGTCATTTGGACACAGCCATTTAGACTGTTCATCCACTTCATCTGATTAATGCACACTCGGCGCCAGGTGGCTTCCAAAACTCAGACCAAGCCAACCAACTTGGGCTACCATCTACATTACCATCATCATTTATTAATATAAATATTAAAAACACAGTTTATCCATAATGTTAATGGTGCCAGATCAAAAACAGAGGTGATATTACCCACCATCACGTCAGCTAAATGTCAATGTAATGCTGAGTAATATCCTTCTTTTATGATTTTTTTGCAGTTTTTGATATGGTGCTGTTAATATTATGCTGTTTTATTGCCAATTTCGGTACTTTTTTTACACATTTTCTGAAAAAGGGTTTTTCACTGACCATATTTGTTCTTACACAGTTTTATTTGTGTTGATTTTGTGTTATATGGGACTCGAGGTCATTGGCAATCATGCCATTTGATAGGCCATACATGTCTGTGTGACAGACACACACACAGACAGACATGCGACGACATATACTGTGAGCATAGCGTTGTGCGGTAAAAATGAAGATTTTTCTTCATAATGGTGGCCATCCACTATCTTGAGTTCTATAAATCAAAATTTTAACAGAAAATTAATGTATGCCTTTATCCCAAAATAAAACCAGGGGTGTCGATCTCTATGGGACAGGGATAGCCAGCTCTAAATCAGCGGGGAGAGTCACTAGGCTTCCACAGGTGGCACGAGGATCGAAGCACGGGACATGTCCCCCAATATTTTAGAAGTGATATATCATTTAGGATGTAGACTCGAGTGACAGCAACTGTTGTTTGTTTTATTTTAATGCAAATATTATGTGTAGTTTCACAAAAAAAGCCACTGGGATCCCCAGACACAGTCTTCTTTTATGTCCCCCCCCCAATAATCATGTGAGATCGACGCCCTTGGGTAAAACCATTGCAGAGTTATCACAATAATGCAATTTTTGTGATGGCAGCCATCCATCATCCTGAGATTTGTAAAATCGCTAATTTATTTAACGGCTGACAGGATCCGGAGGGCCGAGATGCATCATCGTGTAAAATTTAGTCAAAATCTTTTAACAGTGACAATGCCAGTCACCATTAAAACATGCTAGCACGACCACACAGCCCGTGATTACTCAGTCCTACAGAAGATACAAGACCGAGTCAACATAGGCACTGCAGGAAGGGTGCAGTAGCCAGTGTCCAAGATGTATTGTCATGCAAGCACTATTGTGTTGAAGATTCAAGTTCACGTCCTGCAACTAGACATAAGTTCTTGTATTTGCCGTATGCATCCTGCTAAACACATACTGTCAGAAATCAGCTAAATAAGTAGACGGACTTGGCCAGAGTTGGTCGAATGACACATTAGTGTTATCGGTCTGTACAGTCTACATAGCAATGAATGACACAATGGTCATTGCTGCTGCTTCACTGTTCCACACACTGTTAATAACAAACTAAAAATGCTGCAGTATTCGTGTCTCCAGCACAGATGCAATATACTGCTGATAAGTCCAGAATTGTGTACATGTATTTGCTCGATCAACTCTTCACATGGTGTCCATCTATACAGAAATAACAACAAACAGGTACACTGTAACTGATTCACTGAACTGACATAAACTCGTATGATTAACACAGAATCGCTACATTTTTTAAAGAATTTCAGCAATATGGTTTCACCATCAGATTAAATAATAATAATAATTATTATTATTATCACTGAATGTTCATATCTCCTGCACTTTGGGAAACTTAAACTCCCACAGAAAGGGATCCTTGCACCATGATGGCTTAGTGGTAACATGTTGGTCTCGATCAATGGGCCAGTTAATACTTGGATGGGTGACCGTCTGCACCTTGTTACATGTATTTTAAACAGCCATCCAGGTTAACTCAGCCTCACCATCCCTCAGTGGGTAGGCAAAATTACTATGAGTCTGGCGATAACTTTGGCCACCTCTAGTTCTGCATGCATGTAACAGTAGGCCTTGTGACCAGGATAACCAGCATACTGATCTAACTTGGTTAAAGTTAAAAGTTACTTAAAAGCACTGGCTGTTGGCTGTTAACTGAGCTGGCCATTCAGCCGATGTCATGGCTTACTTGGGTTCAACCTTGTCGAATTCTTCTGGCTCAAAAACCGAAAAAGCCCCCACACCACAGACCTTGGCTACGCAAAACTTTTTCTTTAAGCAATGTCTCCGATACCAGTATTATTTGTTCTGCAATGAACGAGAACAAACCTTGGCATTGTAGGCATCAAGCTGTGCGTCCAGTTCATCCTTTGTTGGTCTCTGCGATGCAGCTCCTCGGCCACCGCGGCCACGCCGACCGAACCCCCGCATCCTGCCTCGACCAGCACCTCTTGTATAACCTCTACCAGCACCTTGACCTCTGTCCATGCACACACACACACCTTACAATAGGGCGCGTCAGTTATATAAGAATATATCTATGTTATTTCTGTTTCCGGTGAAAGACGGTAAGCTTAGTACAGGCGTCATTGCAATATTTAATGCATCGGTTAGTCT
>Ga0209782_1000377_pt1 | contig 18619 bp, 14 predicted proteins | sample WorMetmaBAHAMAS1_FD_187390 | JGI IMG/M metagenome (GOLD analysis project Ga0209782, IMG submission 187390) | Marine gutless worms symbiont microbial communities from Max Planck institute for Marine Microbiology, Germany - Inanidrilus... | ecosystem: Host-associated > Annelida > Digestive system...
CCGCCCGACGATTAATCAGCTATTCATGAAGTTACGAATCGGGATCGCCCAGGTTTGTAACGCTTCATCACCTCTATCGGGTGAGGTTGAAGTCGAAGAATCTTATTTTGGCGCACGCCGCGTTCGCGGAAAAGGTCGCGGAGCGGGCGGTAAAACGATCGTCTTCGGAATCCTGGAACGCCACGGAAAAGCTACACGGAAACCGCCCCTGACGCCTCCAAGAAGCAGCTACAGAGAGCGATCCGGGGTCGGGTAACGCTGGAAGCAGCATCCACTCGGACGGCTGGAGAGGCTACAACGGGCTGGTGGACATGGGCTACAAAAAGCGGTAGTGCTTAATATGTAGTGATAGATTTTTGCTGAGCCGTTTTCTTCTTCACTCTGCCCGCAGAGCGGGTAATGTGAGGCTATGATATGAGTTATAATTCAGGGCTCATGAATGAGCATGAGTTAACGGTTGAGGAAAGCATAATGGAATGCCCAACCTGCAATTCAAAGCATACCACAAAAAATGGATCCATTCACAGTGGGAAAAAAATATGTGTGCAAAGACTGTGGCAGACAATTTGTCGAAAATCCTCAGACTTAACAACCACCAGCTAAAGCCGGTGGGTTAGTACTACGGAGTGAAAGTCCGGATACGGGTCAGTAGACCCGTTTAGGGCTCGGTCCGAAAATTATCGTCGACTTTGGGCTCGAAGTGATGCGCCGAATACTCCTTGCTCTGCTCTTGCGTCAACTCTCCCGAAGTGACCCAAAAATATCCGCGAGCCCTAAAATGCCGTCCCCAGTATCCTTTTCTCAGATCCGGGAAACTCTCGAACCGTTTGGCCGAACTACATCCTTCTTCGACACGCCGCATGATCTCGCTCGGCACCCTACTCGGTGGCGCCGAGACAAACAGATGCACGTTCAATGGCATTGAATCATTCTGGTCATATGCCAAACGAAGACTTGCAAAGTCCAATGGTGTTCCACGGCAAACGTTTCATTTACACATCCAGGAATGTGAGTTTAGATTTAATCACCGAGAGGAAATCTCTCTAATAGAATACTAACTCTGCTGAGAGAAAACCCACTCTAAAGTTATCTAGACCCTAAATGTTCCCGTTGGGTGCCATGACCACATTCTCAGGTTGGAAAAACAGGTATTTCTTTCGTAAAATGCGAATGAGATTATAGTTGATAGCACCACCAAAAACGGAATGTGCAAGTTTCTCTTCTCCAAGAGTTAAAGTTGACATTTGTCTTCCCCTTCTGGATTGATGTGAACTGAGGTAGGTACTATGATGGGGTTCGCTGCCTGCCTGTGCGCGTCCCTGCACGCGGGCAGGTGACTGTATCACATGTACCTCTACGGACTGGACAGCGGGATCAGAAGTAATAGTCAAAATCCCTCTCACTCCGCTGATAGCGCCGCAGGCGAAAGATGTGGGCGGGTGACGTATGGGGTTCGAGCTGGACGAAGTTGCGGCTGCCGGTCCACAGATAGCGCCGGTTGTCCAGCAGGTCGTGTACCTGGTAAGGCTTCTCCGGCGGGAGGTCGAACTCGTCGATCGGCAGTTTCAGCCAGCCCGATTGGGCCCAGTTGGGATCCAGGTTGACGGTGACGATGAGTATTTCCGAGAAATCGTCGCTGTGCTTGCCATAGCAGATGATGTTCTCATTATCGACCGGGTAGAACTTCAGGTTGTTGTTGGATTGCAGGACCGCATTTTCTCTGCGGATCTTGTTTACCTGGGCGATGTAGTGCTTGAGGCTGTGCGGCTCGCCCAGATTCCAGCTGCGGATCTCGTACTTCTCCGAATTCATGTATTCTTCGCTGCCGATCATTACCGGCAGGCCGTCACAGAGCTCGAACGGTGGCCCGTAGATTCCGTAGCTGCTGGATAGGGTGGCGGCAAGCACCAGCCGTATTTTGAATGCCGGTTGTCCACCTACCTGCAGGTAGTCGTTCAGGATGTCCGGTGTGTTGGGCCAGAAGTTGGGTCGGAAGTATTCCTTGAGATCGGTGGTGGTCAGCGTGGTCAGGTAGTCTTCCAGCTCCCATTTTGAATTGCGCCATGCGAAATAGGTGTAGGACTGGGTGAATCCCAGCTTGGCGAGCTGGCTCATGAGTCGGGGGCGGGTAAAGGCCTCTGCCAGGAAGATGGTATCCGGGGCCTCCTGTTTGACGCTCGCGATCAGCCACTCCCAGAAGGAAAAGTCTTTGGTGTGGGGATTGTCGACTCGGAAGATTCGTACCCCCTGGTCGATCCAGTACATGACGACGCGCTTCAATTCCTCCCACAGTTCTTCCCAGGCCGGGGATTGGAACTCGAGCGGGTAGATGTCCTGGTATTTTTTCGGCGGGTTCTCGGCATATTGAATGGTGTTGTCCGGTCGCATCCGGAACCACTCGGGATGTTCCTTGACGTAGGGGTGGTCCGGTGAGCACTGGAAGGCGAGGTCAAGGGCAACGGAGATTCCGAATACCTTGGCTTGGGCGACGAGCTTGCGGAAATCGGCCAGGGTCCCAAGTTGGGGATGGATGGCCGTGTGGCCGCCTTCCGCGGATCCGATGGCCCAGGGGCTGCCGACGTCACTGGTCTCGCAGACCTGGTTGTTGTTTTTGCCTTTGCGGTGGGTCTCGCCGATGGGGTGAATCGGGGGCAGATAGAGCACGTCGAAGCCCATATCCGCGATGTAGGGCAGCCGGGCGATCAGGTCACTGAAGGTCCCGTGTTCTCCGGGGTAGGGGCTGCAGGAACGTGGGAAGACCTCGTACCAGGCGCTGAACAGCGATTGCTTGGGATCGACGACGATGGGGAGGATTTCTTTGTACCTGGCGGCGTGTTGCCGATTCGGATGGCGTCGCATCAGGTCCGCCAGCTCGTCGGAGAAGGCGATCCTGATTGCCTCGGCGATATTCTGTCTGTTGCCGACGGCTTCGATGTAGCGGGAGAAGGCGTCCTGATCCGCTTTTTCCACAGTTTCCACAGTGGATGCGCGCTTGGCGGCCTCTTCGACCAGGTCCAACCCGATCAGGAGATCCACGGCAACGTCCTGCGCCGCGTTGACCCGTTTTTCGAGATTCCGTTGCCAGGAGGCGAAGTCGTCGATCCAGGCCTCGATCGTGTACTCCCAACGCCCGAGCCGGTTCACTTTGAGTTGCGCCTGCCAGCGATCGTTGGTGTCGTGCTCCATCGGGGTTTCGGACCATTCGGATGCGGTTTCATCCTTGTAGAGCAGCACGGCGGCCAGGGCATTGTGGCCATCCACCACGATGTCGGCGGTTATTTCGATGTTATCGTCTACAATGCGCTTGATCGGGTATCGTCCGCCTTCGATCCGGGGTTGCACTCCGCTGATCTGGACTCGGTTGCGACGTTTGGCCGGCAGCTCCTCTTCTTCCTCAGGGGAGGAGGGTACATCTCCCGTCTCGACTGGATGCTCGGCCTCCGCAACGGAAGGCGCGGTTTCCGGTTTGGGAGGGGAGGATGCCTCACTCGTCTCGGCCGGGTGTTCGGTCTCCGCAACGGAGGACACGGTTTCCGGTTTGGGAGGGGAAGGTGCCTCTGCCGTTTCGGCCAGGCGCTCAGCCTTCGAAACGGAACCTGTGGTTTCCTGTTCGCGGGTCACATCTTGTTCCCCCTAGCTTTGAGTGTTTGCTGGTAAAAACCGAGGGTTTGTGCGGCAACGCTGGCCCAACTGAAGTGCGCTTCGACCCGTTTTCTGGCCTGTTTTCCCATTTCACGGCTTGCTTCCGGAGCGCGCAGAAGCTGGTTGATCGCGGCGGCGAGGTCCGCCGAAAAGCGTTGTGGGTTCGCCGGCTCCACATCGGTTTTGCTGCGCGGGTCGATGGCGACCAGAAGACCTGTTTGCTCTGGAATCACGACTTCGGGAATACCGCCTATCTGCGATGCCACGACCGGCGTTTCGCAGGCCATGGCCTCCAGATTGATGATGCCGAACGGCTCGTACACGGAAGGACACACGAAGACCGAGGCCTGTGAATAGAGCGCGATGATTTCTTCCTTCGGCAGCATCTCCGGGATCCAGATAATCGGGTTGGCGGCATGTCTCCTGGCCTCCTCTACTGCCTGCTCCATCTCTTCGCCGATCTCCCGGGTATCGGGAGCGCCGGCGCAGAGGATGATCTGCACCCCCGCATCGATGGAGCGGATGGCATTGACCAAATGGATGATGCCTTTCTGGCGGGTGATGCGCCCGACAAACAGCACATAGGGTACCTCGCGATCGATACCATGCCAGTCCAGGACCTGTGGGTCGATGGTCGGCTTGTATTGATCGAGGTTGATGCCGTTGTGGATGATCCCGATGCGTTCCAACGGCACATCGTACAGTTTGTGGACGTCCTCTTTCATGGAGCGGGATACGGCGATCACTCCATCCGCGTTCTGATAAGCCGTGCGTTCGACCCATGAGCTGGCATGGTAGGCTGCACCCAGCTGCTCGACTTTCCAGGGCCGATGCGGCTCCAGAGAATGGGTGGTCAAGATCATGGGGATCTGCAGCAGCTGCTTGACCAACATCCCGGCCAGATGGCTGTACCAGGTGTGGCAATGCACGATGTCCACATCCGCCACCTCGCCGGCCATGACCAGGTCGTTGAGCATGGTTTCGAGGAACTTGCAATGGCGGGGGTCTATAGTGTGGAAGTCCTGCACCGGATGTACCCCCGATACCGAGAGGTTATCTCGTTGCTCTTTCTGCTCGCCGAAGCACAGGACTTTTACCGCGTGCCGCCTCTGGTCGAGTTTGCACAGCTCATCGGTCAGGTACTCTACGCTGACACCCGCTCCTCCATAGACATTCGGCGGATATTCGTTGGTGAGAATGCCGATTTTCATGAATAGTCCTCGACCGCTGGGAAATGCGAACGCCTCTGATGGAAATTCTTTTTTGCCGCAAAGGCAAACGCCAGTCAACGCAAATCAATTCACGAATCATTTGCGTCCATTTGCGTTGATTGTCGGCTAACGCTTCCGTGAAGGTCCTGCTCGCTCGATGTTATTCGTGGCTGGGAGCCTTTGTACCAGGTCGTCGGATGTTTGATCCGCTGCTTCGCCGGCCGCCGCCTTATCCGGGTCTTCGTCGCCCAGTATTGCGTCTGCGTCTATCGTGGCCGGCTTAGGCTCAGGTTCGGGTTCGAGCTTTAAGACGATTCCGGCCAGCGGCGGCAGGGTGATGACCAGGGAGTTGGGTCGCCCCATCCACTCGATCTCATCGGTCCGGAGTATCCAGGCACCGTTGCCCATACCGCTGCCGCAGTAGTCCGAGGCGTCCGAGTTCAGGATTTCTTTGTAGATGCCGGGCGCGGGTACTCCGATCCGATAGTCCGTGCGGGGAACCGGGGTGAAGTTGAGCACCATTACCAGGAAGTCTTCTCCGGCTCGGCGCAGATAGATTAGGATCGAGTTCTGGGCATCGTGGAAATCGATCCACTCGAAGCCCTCCCAATCGAAATCATGGGTATAGAGGACCGGATAGCTCCGGTAGATCCGGTTAAGGTCACGTACCAGCTTCCGCACCCCTTTGTGGGTCGGGTAATCGAGCAGGTACCAATCGAGGACGTTGGCGCTGTTCCACTCCTCACCCTGTCCGAATTCGCTGCCCATGAAGAGGAGCTTTTTCCCCGGATGGGTAAACAGGTAGACATAGATCAGGCGGAGGTTGGCGAAGCGCTGCCAGTCGTCCCCAGGCATTTTGTAGAGTAAGGAGCGCTTACCGTGCACCACCTCGTCGTGGGAGAAGGGCAACAGAAAATTCTCAGTAAAGGCGTAGAGCATACTGAAGGTCAGCATACCCTGGTGGAATTGGCGGTGGATGGGTTCGTGCTCGATGAAGGCTAGGGTGTCGTTCATCCAGCCCATGTTCCATTTCAGATCGAACCCCAACCCGCCGAGGTAGGTGGGCTTGGTGACCTGGGGCCAGGAGGTGGATTCCTCGGCCATGACCAGGACCCCGGGGATCTGGGAGTGGGTGACCTCGTTGAGTTCGCGCATGAAGTCGATGGCCTCCAGATTCTCGCGGCCACCGTATTTGTTGGGGATCCACTGGCCCTCTTCGCGCGAGTAGTCCAGGTAGAGCATGGAGGCCACGGCGTCCACCCGAATGCCGTCGAGGTGGAACTCTTCGAGCCAGAACAGGGCGCTCGAGATCAGGAAGTTCTTCACCTCGTAGCGCCCATAGTTGTAGATCAGCGTGGACCAGTCCAAGTGTTCGCCCAGGCGCGGGTCTTCGTGTTCGTAGAGGGCGGTGCCGTCGAAGCGGGCCAGGCCGTGGGCGTCCTTCGGGAAGTGGGCCGGCACCCAGTCGAGGATGACGCCGATGCCGTTTCGGTGACAATGGTCCATGAACCAGCGGAAATCGTCCGGCGTGCCGAAGCGGCTGGTGGGGGCGAAGTAGCCGGTGGTCTGATAGCCCCAGGAGGCGTCGAACGGGTGTTCGGTTACCGGCAGGAGCTCGATGTGTGTGAAATCTAGGTCTTTTACATAGGATACCAGGCGTTCGGCCAGGACCCGGTAGTTGAGCAGCTCGCCCTCCGGACCGCGCTGCCAGGATCCCAGGTGGACCTCGTAGATGGACATGGGTTCGTGCAGCCAATCGTGCTCGGCACGCTGCTTGAGCCAGTCGGCGTCGCTCCATTTGAACTCGGTCGGCGGCTCGACGATGGAGGCGGTACTGGGGCGTACCTCGAAGCGGCGACCGAAGGGGTCGGACTTGAGGAAGATATCGCCGTTCTTGGCGCGGATCTCGTACTTGTAGACAATGCCCGCCGGCAGGTCCGGTATGAAGAGCTCCCACACCCCGTTGCCGTGGACGCGCATCGGGTGTGCCCGACCGTCCCAGCGGTTGAAATCCCCGACGACGCTAGCGCGCTTGGCACTCGGGGCCCAAACGGAAAACAACACGCCGGCGACGCCGGCAACATCGTGCACTCGCGCTCCGAGGAGCCGGTGGGCGTGCCACAGCTTGCCCTCACCGAACAGGTGCATGTCGAAGTCCGGCAGCTGGGGCGGGTAACAGTAAGGGTCGTGGGCGATGTGCTCACGGTGTTCGTCATCGCGCCAGATAATCCGATAGCGCTCCGGCACCTGTTTGGCGTCTCCCTCCCATTCGAAAACGTCTGTCCCCTCGATCCGCTGCAGCCGGTGGTTGCCTTCAGCGATGCTGACTTCCTCCGCGTGGGGCAGAAGCACCCGCACCCGCACCTGCCCCCTGTCCTCGTGCCGGCCGAGCAACGCGAAGGGATCTTGATGGCAGGCCTCGACGAGCTGCTGCAACGCGGGGGAAAGTTCTGGATTGTTCATTAGGATCGTACCTCGTCCGGACCTGAAGGCGACGGCTTGCGCGTCAAGTTGGTAATAATCACATAATTTGCGGCGGAAATCTGCCCGTATTCTCGATTGCGCAGCCAACCCGCATATCTCACCTGCCTGCGGGCAGCCAGGCCACCCCGGTGAGATATGCGGGCTGGGATGCCATCCCGGACACCCACCCCGGGGCAGGAACACAGACAGGCGAATCCAACCACCACGCGCTCGGCGCCGGCGCCGTGTCGACCGGCCGGCTACTCCTCCCGCTTGACGATGATGCCGTCTCCGCGCTTCCCTTCGACGATCACCACCTTTCCCATGCTGGGGTGGCAGGCAATGTACAACTTGTCTCCATGCGAGCGAAGGGGATGGAATCTCCCGCAGGGCGAGTGCGTGTAAATTACTTTGTCAGTTAACAGGTTGCCATACGAGCTACCAGTCGCCGGCTGCCAACCGGTGGCAGGCAGGTAACCAGACAGACAACCGCTTGAATCCGAAGATTGCATAGACTTCCACAGCTTTTAGTGCGTGTAAATTACTTTGTCAGTTAACAGGTTGCCATACGAGCTACCAGTCGCCGGCTGCCAACCGGTGGCAGGCAGGTAACCAGACAGACAACCGCTTGAATCCGAAGATTGCATAGACTTCCACAGCTTTTTTCGTTTTTCATCTGTGCATCTGCTACACCATAAATCTCGCTGCCGAAGACATCCGGTTCATCAAGGAACACCTCGAAGAGTGGCTCGCCGAGCAGTCGCTGGGCAAACCGCCGGCAGTCTATGAGATCGAGCTGCGGGAGCGGATGGTGCGGGTCGGGAAGAACTCAGGCACCAGCGCGAGCTGATCAAGACCATCCTGGAGCAGATGGATAAGCGCTTTGATGCCGTCGACAAACGTTTCGAGGAGCTGACAAGGCGTATCGACCGCTTCATGTTCTGGTCATTTACCATTACCCTGACCGTGGGTGGACTCGTCGTGGCGGCACTGAAGCTATTGCCTTGAGCCGAGAAATCGCTGCCGTTGGCCGGCACCACCGCCGGCGAACCCAATGCTATTAGGTTAAACGTTACCGGTCGGCAACCAGAGGAAAAACTACGAAGGGGGTACCACTATGGGTCTTTTCAGTTGGATTCTGTATCGGTATCGCCGGCGCTTTTCTGGGCGGTTTTGGTGCGCCAGGCGAAGCCTGGTCAGGCTAGCAACCTGAAAGGAGGTTGCCATGTAAATTGCTGGTAGACAGGTAGCTGCAGCCTGTCACGTTGGAGGTAACGAAGCGTGGGGAGCGAAGGGGCCATGCGATTGTCACGTCGAGATCTCGGAAGGAGACCCTCCGATTGTCAGAGCAAAACCGACTCATTACGGGGCACCGGCAGATCCGATACAGACCGGCCAGAAGCGATCTTCAAGCTGGGGAAGCGTGTACATGAAAGCGAAGCAGGAGCCGCGGAGCCGATGATATGTACGGTATGATCGGCCCCCGCGGCCCGACGTGCGTGCGGTGGTGTGGGGCCTACAGTGGCCGCTCACGACGGTCCACCAGGAGTGGCGAGGATTCGGATCGAAGGATGACCAGAACCCTTCCCCAAGGGGGTCAAGTGGTGCGGGAAGGCAACGCAACCCCCTCCAGGCGGAAACGCCAGTGCTCGCAAAGGGTGACAGGGCAGGCACATCGCGGGCAGCGAGTTGGCGGAGTGCGGCGATGATGGCTGGTCTCCCCTGCGAGAGCTCGGGTGTGAAGGCAACCGGAAAGCGCAGTGCGGGAAAATCGCATGCTGCGTTTGATGAGGGGGAGCAGGCAAACGCGGCTAGGATGCAGCTCGTGAGGCACCGCCAAACGAAAGGGGCGGAAACGGATAGGCTGGGTCCACGGTCACGGGAGCCTGCTCTCTACTCTACCGGGCACACAGCTGGGTATCGGCGCTGTAAGTGGCTTCAACTTGGTGAGCATAGGCCTGGCTATGGCTGGCGCGCTGCTTCTGCAGCTGGCTTACCGTGTTCTTTTCAAGAAGTAGTATGAGTCCGCCGCGGAAGATATCCAACCCATCTCTCGACCCTCTAAAGAGGCGGGTCCGTCAAGGAATCCTAGCGATGCGGCTTCGGTCCAGGCATGATTGGCGCATCTGCTGGATTTTCGAGCACCCGTCGCAGCTGCCGGGCCTGACCGTTCCAGGCTTGGTTCCGGGAGATTTGTAGAAATCGATCCAGATCGGCGATCGCGCCTTCTTTGTCCCCCAAGGCGTCCCTGACCGACGCCCGGTTGAAGTAGGGTCCGGGCAGATGGGGGTCGAGGGCGACACAGCGGTCGAAATCCTCCAGGGCACCCCGGTAATCGCCGGTACCGTAGCGCATGGCGCCGCGGTTGAAGCGGGCCGCCAGAAGACCGGGGGCGATCTTAAGGGCGCGGTCGAGGTCCGCCAGTGCTTGGTCGATGCGGCCGAACCGGCGGTAGGCCTGGGATCGGTTGGTGAGTGCCTCCGCGTCGATCGGATCGAGCTTGACCGCCCGTTCCAGGTCCGCCAAGGCTGGGGTGATGCGACCGGCCTCCAGCAGCAGACTACCGCGCATGGCATAGAGTCGCGCCTGGTCCGCATGCCCGTCGATGGCCATGGAGAGGACATTCAGAGCCTCCTGCGGACGGCCCTCCGCTTTGTGCCTGAGGGCGATGCGGATTTGGGTCTCCGGATCGAGCCGGGCGTGGGGATCGTAGGCGCCTCCATGGGGACGGCCTGGGGTGACCGATACCGTGGGTTCCGGCGCAGCAGGAGGGGACGGCTCCGGGCTCACCGGCTCTTCGGCACGGATAGCCGCAACCCAGGCCACCATGGTCAGGGTGCCGACCAGCAGCAGGGGTTGTATGGAAGATGGGCGCATGGGAACTGCTTTTCGCTCAGGGGCCGTGGGCAAAAATCTTTTGCACCTTAAACACTCAATAACTACCAGCGCTTCGGCTCGAAAGCTCGTCGCCGACCGCCAGCACCAGAAAGCCCTGCCTCTCCGCGTAGGCGAGTACGCTCCCGTCCATGGCGAGGCTGGCGAGGATCCCCACCAGGGGTAGGGCGTTATACTCGGGAAAGAAGGTCCGGAATTCGGCGATGTCGGCCACGAAGCCGTCCACGTCGGTATTACTCAGGGTCGCCTTGGTGCTGTTGAGACAGACGCAATCGAGGGTCACCAGCACGGCGTCGAACTCCTTCACGCGCCCGTCGGGCGAACGGCGTTTGCGTCGCATCATGAGATCGTAGGTGCGCTCGTTCAGTCGCTTCTCGACCACCCGGGGCAGACTCGGGTCAACCAGGTCTTCGACCAGAGTGCCCAGCTTGTTGGAGAATTCCCCCCACTTCTTGTTCATTTCCCGATGCTGTCGGTGTGTCTCGTCCTTGAATAAACGCAGCTCCGCTTCGGTCTGCAGCTGTGAGTTGTAAAGCCGGTTGAACTGGATCTCGGTATTCCTGACGAAATCCTGCACGGTCCGTTCGAGGCTAGCGACGCGTTCGATGACGGCGGCCATAATCGGGTCTGAAAGGTCAGTGGCGAAACCGGAGGGTGAATAGCTGGCTCAGGGCTTGGGTGCAAGCGGGGTCGAGGTCGATCGCCGGGCATTAGGTCCTGTTGACATTTTTTTGCCGCAAATGGACGCAAATTGAATCGATTCCAAATTTGCGTTTTTTGCGTTCATTTGCGGCAAAAAAGAATGACTCTTTATGGATTCCAGACTGATCGAAGGGGACGGCGGTCCGTAGCACTCTGACTGACGACAGAATAGGCGGTCTTTCTCAACAACAACAGCAAGTTATACGATGCCCCTTTGGCTTGCTGAGAAGGCGAATTTGCGCAAAATATCCTACCCGTCTGGAACCCATAAAGAGCCAAAAGAATTCCCACGGGAAGAACCGAACCGACGTTATCAGTACTTCAGTACTGTTGTACTAGACCAACAACAACGCGCCCCCGCGTTATACGGGGGCGCGCCGGTTTACCGCACTTCGCGTCGGGGACGACCTGATTATTCCCTCACTGACTCTGTATGACTTTGAAACATCCTGTTCATCAGTTCGGTGTGCAGCTCATCGTTTAGCTGACCCTCGGTTGCGACCTCGGACCAAAGTTCGGCATTGCTCATCTCACGATGGCAGCCCTTGCATAGGCCCGTGCGCTCCATGCCCATCCGCATCTCCTTGGTCAAGGCGCGCGACAGCGGCCAGTGGGTACCGACGGTCTGCACCTGCTGGCCGTCCTTGATGATGGTGGACCAGTCGTAGTCCAAGCCGGGGATCCCGGGGATCTGGATCTGGTACCGGCCGGGAATCGGCTCGCCGTTCTTCTGGTCGATCAGGTCCTCGACGATATCCTCCGGATAGCGGGCCTGGAAGACGCCACCGGAGATGCCGTAGCCCATGGCCTTGGGGTTGTTGTGGCAGGACTCGCAGGTGCGGGCCTTGCGCTGGGCCGAGTGGGGCTGTACCGGGGCCATGTCGATGGCGTCCGGCATCCGTTCCTGCCCGAGCTCCGCCTGCTCGTCCGGCGACTTGGCAAGCCGGTTGAGCGCCACCACCTTGCCCTTCCGGTCAATGACAGTATAGACGATCTGGCAACCAGGCATCAACGGGGTCACGCGGCCCTCGCCGTTGATGCCGAGTACCGGCTCTTCCCACCGCAGATAGGAACGTTTCTCGAACACCTTGCCCGGCCGCTTGTAGCCATGGGTGCCCAGAGGGGATTCAGCGGTCTGGCCGTCGTCAAACCGCTCGCTGCCGCCGGCGATCCAGTCCGTATCCTGGAACGGCTTGCCGTCCTTGTCCCTACCGTAGTTGACCTGCACGTGGCAACCATAGCACTGGGGTACCCAGGAGGCATGGCAGGCGTAACACTCCATGCTCTCGGCGTGCTTGGTCACATCGTTCATGGCGACCATGGCGTCCGGGCTCTTCCAGGCATTGTCCTCGGCCAGTTGCTTCAGGATCGGCACCTGGAAGTCCAGGCCGGTGGCGGAGTGCAGCGTCACCTTTTTGCCGTCCTTTACGACATTGCCCAGGGGGTTGCCGCGGGTGGAGAGCAGGTAACCTTCCTTCTTGTCATATGGGGTCGCATAGGCCTCGGTCTCGAAGAGCAGCTTATCACCCAGCCCTCGGGCCTTGGGGTCGAGCTCCTTGGCGAACTCCTCGGAGAAGCCCAGAGGCAGCTCCCACGGGAATTTGTCGGGGGTGCCGTGGCAGTCCTGGCACTCGACCTCGACCTGGGCCAGGGTGGTGCCGAAGATGTTACCGTCACCATGCACGTCGATGGTAGTGTGGCAATCCTGGCATAGCATACCGCCCTTGGGGTTCTCGGGCCGGCTCTGCTTGTACTGGTGGTGCAGGTCGTCGGAGATGAAGAGGTACTGCTTGGTGTGCAGCCTGGGCTGGGTCTTGCCCTGCTCGTTATACGGCGAGCCGTAGGGGAACTCCATCAGGCCCTGATAGGTAACGCCGATCCGCTTGCCCCGGTTGTGACAAGAGTTGCAGGTCTCCACGGGAATCCCCGAATATTCCATCCCCTCCCGCACCTTGACCTTGGCCTTGCGGGTGCTCTGGATGCGGTGGACCAGTATGTGGCCCTGCTCTTCCTTGTCGATGGTCGGGTCGCCGCCTTCGTAATAGCCCTCGTTACCGTAGGGAATGTGGCAGGCGGAGCAGCCCATGCCGCGGTAGTCACCGCGCTTTTCGCGCCCCCTGATGCCCACGTGGCAGCGTTGGCACTGCTGGCGCTGATAGGTAAAGCCCGCCAGCTTGGGATCGGCCTCGATCTCTTCCACTGAGGGCAGGGGGATCTGGTCGAGCTTGGTCGGCAGCTGGTCCGGGTACTCCTCGATCAGCTTGACCATATAGGCCTTGTAGGCATCGGTGCCGACGCTCGGCGTGAGTCCGTCCGTGTCCGCGACGGCGTAGTTGCCCCAAGGCACCTTATAGTTCTGGACCTCCTTGATGCCCCAGGTGTGCAGGTTGCCCTGAATCTTACCGGCCTCTGTGCTCATCAGGGCGCGCTCCAACCGATAGGGATAGCCTTGGTGACAGCCGGCCTGGCCGCAGGTGTGGTCGGCGATCCAGATACTGCCCGGGTCCGGGTAGAAGGTCTTGGGACCCGTCGCCGCTACCTTCTCGGGCACGCCTCGATGCGCCTTCTCGGCCGTCAGGCCCTGCGGGTTGCCGCCATGGCAGATGACACAGCCCTCCGGATCCCCTTGGCCTCTACCCAGGGCCCTGATGGCGGCCAACATGGCGCTGGTCTCCTCGCGGATCGGCTCGATGCCCTCGTGGCAACTCACACAGCCCTTCTCCGCGGCGGCTTTCGATGTGACCTTATCCGGAACGGCGGCCGGAAGGGAGCCTCCTATTCCGAGGGTCAGGAACAGTGCAATCGAAATCGACCTTCTCATAGCTTCCCCTTGGTTCGGGTGGGTGCGGAACCTCGCTCGTGACGAGAAAGCAACGGCCGTGAGATCTTGTGACCGACCGGAATCCGTACCGACAACAAAGGCCTGGTTTCTGCGCGCCTCGAAACATAGTAGTACGTCGGGGGAAGGAAAACCTTTCCAAAACGCTGAGAAATTGCACTGCCTCAACAACTAAGTAGCCGTAGGACACGGTGAGCGAAGCGAACCGCATCACCCTTTAGAAACACCAGGTTTCGTGCCTATAATGCATAACTTGAATTTTTCAGGTCGAACTCAGACCAAAATCGAGACCAGGAGAGACTTGCCAATGAAAGACCCGCGTAAGCTCGCCGCTGCGGTTATCACCGCCGGCGCCGCCATCTTTACCCAGCCGGCATCCGCCTTTTTTGGCATGATGGATGATTTCTTCGGCGGCAACAACGATGATTACTACGACGGTTACGGTCCCTATAGGTACGGCGGCGGACCCTGGGGTTACGGCCCGCCCCACGGTTGGGGCGGTCCCTATGGTTGGGGTGGCAGTCCTTATGGTTGGGGTGGGCCCTATGGGTACGGCGGTTATCCTGGCGTCCAACAAACCCCAGCCCAGTCCACCCCAGCGGCGCCGCCTACCCCGGAATGATTTTTCAGTCACCAACTGCCAGTCACTAGCCACCGGCTTCCAACGGCTGGTAGCCGGCGACTGGTAGCTAGAGAAGCCGACATCCTACCCTTTGTGCCTTTTGGTTTTCCAACGCGCGGCACGCTTACTCCGAGCTGTGCAATATCTGTCCCTTCTCGTCTTCCACCGAGACCTTGATGGGAATGCCCTGGCGGATGCTGGCGCTCACGATACAGAAATCCTCGAACAGGTCCTTGCAGCGGTCGAAACGCTTGGCGCTGGCCAGCTCATCGTCGACGATCAGTTTGACCTCCAGGCCGCCGATGCGCAGGCGGTTCTTTTCGGTCCGGACCATGATACAGGTGGCCTCGGTGCGTAGACTATTGGCGGGTGGCTCTTCCTTGGCCAGGCAGTAGAGCAGGCTGGCGCTCATACAGTTGGCGGCGGCCGCAGCGAGCAGGCGGGATGCGTTGGGACCGGATGCCTCACCCAACGGCGGCGGCTCGTCCATCAGGAGGTCCGCCGCCTGCTTCCAGTCGAAGCGGACATTGATCTGGTAGTTTTCCCCTTGCTCCAGGTGGATGGTGAAACGGCCTTCTTCGGACATGGGACTTCCTCTCGTAGTTGAATCTTGTGGGTTGCTCGGGTTCTACCGATTTTCGCAAAAAGCCTTGGCTACGCCAGCTATCGTACATACAGTGGCCTTGTGAAGATTAAATTCGACAAGAATAAGATGCCAAGAACACTGCCAAACATGGTGTCTCCTTGGCGCTTGCCGAGTCAGTTGATCGCTTTGGTTTCGGATAGCTCCGTACCGATCGACCGATCCAATCCCGCCAGCCACTGCGCCATCAGCGTAGGGACATGTCCGGGGGCCGCGTACTCGATATAGGTCTGCCTGCCATCCTCGGTAACCGCATAGGTACCGTTCGGTTCGACTTTCCAGGCCCCGAGTTCGACTTTCCAGGCCCCGTACGGCTTAATCTATTTGGAAAAAGACAACGTCTTACGTACGAAGCGTGCCAAATGTTGCCGTAAGGGGTTATTCCAACGCTCAAAATGTTGCCGTAAGGGATTATTCCAATGCTCAATACGAGCCGCTTCCCCCGTTTCTTTACCCCCAGAGCGATGTTGCTCGGTCGGGATGAAGGCTTGATACGCGCGCCAACAATCACTGAAAACGATGGCTTCTTTATAAGCAGATGGTACGCGATCCCAGAGTATTCGACAGGTGTTTTCGCTGCGATCGCCGCAGGCGGAGGCGATGATTTCTCGGCTCTCTCCATTCATGGCAATCCAGACCCGAACTTTGTCTTTGCTACGAAAGACAGAGGACCGCAACTCATCCCCCTCCAGCACAGGAATCTTTTTGGGATCAACCGGTTGAACCGGTTGTAGCGTCTCTTCAAGGGGTAGGAGGTCATTCGCCTGTTCTTTTAACCAAGCACTCACTGTTCGGCGCGAGACCCCAAACGCCCGTTCAATCCCGCGCATACTGGATCTTTCTTGATAAACTTTTATAGCGAATTCTTTCTTTTCTTCCGTCGCGCGTTCTTTGCGCTCAAGTATGCCATAGGCACTACCCTATCACTTCAAAAATCACCACTACCAGCTCTTGGACGCTCAGCTCTGACAGTTCCGCTTCGCTCATGCCGGGAAACGATACGCCCGCAGATTCGCCTTTTCAAGTCATTATGCTCAACTCCTCATAACGACCGGAGGAGGATTTATGACGACCGGAGGAGGATTTCATTTTGGGACCGATCAAAACACTGATTGGGGGTTTGAACGGCCTGGTGTGGGGACCGCCCATGCTGATTCTGATCCTGGGTACCGGGTTCTTTCTGATGGTGGGCCTGCGGGCCATGCCGTTGGTGCGGCTAAGGTACGGGTTTCGGATGCTGTGGGCCGGGCGCAGGGAGCAGGGCAAAGGCGATATCACGCCCTTCAATGCTCTGATGACCTCCCTGTCGGCGACCATAGGTACCGGCAATATCGCGGGCGTCGGCACGGCGATTGCCATCGGCGGTCCGGGGGCGCTGTTCTGGATGTGGTGCACGGCGTTGGTGGGAATGGCCACTAAATACGCCGAGGCGGTGCTGGCCGTGAAGTACCGTGAGGTCGACGGGAAGGGAAAGCACGTCGGTGGACCCATGTACTACATCAAGAACGGTTTGGGGAGGCACTGGGTCTGGCTGGGCAGCGCCTTTGCCGTCTTCGGCGCCCTGGCGGGATTCGGCATCGGCAACGGGGTGCAGGCGAATTCGGTCGCCGACGCATTGGAGACCAAGTTCCACATCGACTATTGGATTACCGGGGTGGTCATGGCCGTGCTGGTGGGACTGGTGCTGATCGGGGGTATTCGCTGGATAGCGCGGGTGGCCGGCAAGCTGGTTCCCCTCATGGCCATCACCTATGTCCTCGGTGGCTTGACGGTGCTGGCGATCAACGTCACCGAGATCCCCACCGCCCTGGCCTTAATCTTTTCCTATGCCTTTACCCCCAGCGCCGAGCTCGGTGGCTTTGCGGGGGCGACCGTGATGCTCGCCATTCACTTTGGTGTCGCGCGGGGCATCTTCTCCAACGAAGCCGGACTGGGCAGTGCCCCCATTGCGCACGCGGCGGCGGAGACGGACAACCCGGTGCGCCAGGGCAGCGTGGCGATGCTGGGGACCTTCATCGATACCCTCATCGTCTGCACCATCACCGGCCTGGTGATCGTGACCTCGGGCCAATGGCAGATCGAAAATCCCGAGTACGTCGAATGTGTCGGCAAGGGAGGGGTCGTAGCGCAGGACACCAGCTCATCCTGGGACATCGAGCGAACCAAAAATACCTGTGCGCTTACATCGGAAGGGGAAGCGGCGGTATTCGACAAGGTCCAGACCGGCGCCAGCCTGTCGGCCGCGGCCTTTTCCAGCGAGCTGCCCGGCATCGGCGGTTATATCGTAACCTTGGGGTTGGCCCTGTTTGCCTTTACCACCATCCTAGGCTGGAGCGTCTACGGCGAGCATTGTGTGGAATATCTGTTCGGCATTCACGCCATTGTGCCGTTTCGGGTGCTCTGGGTGCTTGCAATCCCGCTGGGAGCAATCATCAGCCTGGATTTCATGTGGCTCATCGCCGACACCCTGAATGCCCTGATGGCCGTGCCGAATCTGATCGCCCTGCTCCTGCTGAGCCCCGTGGTATTCAAAGTAACGCGGGACTATTTCCGGATGGAGAAACCCTGACCGGTTCCCGGGCGCCGGCTACCAGCTACCAGCTACCAGCAGTGTAGCTTGTGACTGCGGAATCGTTGAAACCGCAATGGCACAAAGGCTTTTATAGGGGACCCCTTGCGGGTGCCTGAACCGCATCAATGGCGTGGTAAGCCCCTGTCTGCGTGCAGGGGCGCACAGGCAGGAGCACCGCATCACCGTGGCTGCCCCCCTATCAGGTCAGGAAATCCCGCAGGGGTACCCCCTTGCCGCGGTCCCGGTAGGACGTTTGAGCGAGAAACAGCTCGGCCGCGACGAGGGCGTCGTTCAGGGCATTGTGCGCCCCGTAGCGGGGCAGGTTGTAACCTTCGCCCAGGGCGTGCAGACGCAGGTCCGTATCCTTGAAGGCGATGTGGCGACGCTCGAAGGTACGCTTGGCCAGCGCCTGGGTGTCGATGACGAGCAGCGGCAAACCTACCCCGTAGATCTGTCGACAGGCGGCGTTGAGAAAGCCCTTCTCCACGCTCGCATAGTGCGCGATCATCACTTTTCCCGCCAGTTTTTTCAGCAACTCGGCGAGCACATCGTCCAAGCGTTCCCCGAGTGCCGCCTGATCGTCGGTGATCTGATGGACGACGGCGCTGGTCTCCGGGATGGAGCGGGCGATCCGCACCAGGCGGTGGCAGGCACTGCCCAGGTCGATGCGGTTGCGCTCCACGCCCACCCAGCCCACACTCAGGATGACATCTCGCTTCGGGTCGAGCCCAGTGGTCTCGAGGTCAATGGCGAGGAACTCCAGATCCCGATAATCCGCGGACGGCTTGGGAAAGGGCACTTCCAGGTAATCCCGCAGCGGTCCGGCGGGGGTTCTGCGTAATGCCCGGCGGCGACGCAGATCTGGGATCAGGTGCAAAATCACGCGGCAAAGGTGAAACGGAGGGTAGTGGTGATTTTTGAAGTGATAGGGTAGATGGGTTCATCGGCAATCATTCCGATTGCCACGTTTTTCTCGTTACCTGATTCTAGATTTTAGCCCTCTCTTCTGGAAGAATACGCTTGGTCTGAA
>Ga0209782_1000378_pt1 | contig 18618 bp, 18 predicted proteins | sample WorMetmaBAHAMAS1_FD_187390 | JGI IMG/M metagenome (GOLD analysis project Ga0209782, IMG submission 187390) | Marine gutless worms symbiont microbial communities from Max Planck institute for Marine Microbiology, Germany - Inanidrilus... | ecosystem: Host-associated > Annelida > Digestive system...
GCTATACAAGTCTACATCTACTTTACTTCATACTTTACATACACACCTGACGATAGCATACGCCCAGAGTCCGACGTATCATCAGGCGGCTTTGTTGTCTTCCTCATACACTCCGCCTCACACTCGTCAGCCGTCTCAAATCTGTTGTCATTTCCTTCACAGCCGCCGTAGTAGAACGGCTGACATGAACGCAGCGAGCTCACGTATGAGTAACGTACTTCGTAATCAGAACATGAACCCGCTTCCTTTGCCGGTTGTGAACAAACATCTACACAGCAAAATATGCCAATGAATAGTGGATAAGACAAATAAGACAAACTGCCCAACTAGCAGATAACAACAGTTAATAACAACCAAATTACTAAATACAACTAGTTTACTCTAGGTGCAGCCAGATCTCCAAAATGGAAACCACTGGGGGACAACAGAAGCTGGTTGTTACAGACCAGATGTGTCTCATCCAATATTGTCAAAATAATGAACTAAAATTACACATATAAGTATATAACAAAGTTAACACTAAAGGCATTACCGTTACAAATTCTGTATTTTATTAAAATCAAGTCTATATGCAGCAAACCATCTGGATATACATCTGAACCTTCTTTGAAAAATTCTGCTAATAATGATATTGGTATTAACAACAAGTATATTAATCAGGAAATGCATGGCAAAGCCTGGCGTGTAGCCTCTCAGGACTAAGTAGTGCTGCTCACTAGCAAACGTAGTAAAACAAACCCGAGTACTGATCGATGCCTGCTATAAACAGTCTTGCCTTGTAAACTCTGGCATTACAGGACAAAAGCTCACCAAATTTCTATCACATTTAGTGGAGTCATCATCATTTAATCTTTTCATATTGGAGTTGCAATCCTGTAATCTGTCTTGAAATGCCAGTGTGATCAATGAAGGTCCGGTATACCAATTTTGCCGATTTGGTCCAAAAACTGGTAACCATATCTACGTGATTTCAGTGATCAGAAAACGAAGATCGGATCAATAATCTGCACCAACTGGTGTACCAATCCTTAGCTTTTGTAAAGATTAGTCTGATAGGCCTACATTCTGCAGAGACAATTGATCTTCAAGGGACCATCAACAGGCGGGACCATCAGCAGAACATATATACCACGAGGCAGACAGGCAAGCCAGGCGGGCTAAATTAATTAATTACTACAGTCAATGGAGTTACCTGTAGTTTCAGACTCAGATTGAGGCTCATCAGTGTCGAGATCTGGTTTCTCTGTAGTGGCTGCAGTGCATCGTTTCTCACACGCATCAGCCGACTCAAAGCTGTTGTCATTGCCTTCACAGCCGCCGTAGTAGAACGGCTCACAGTCACCAGATGAACTCACATATGAGTAGCGTAGAACATAGTCGTCACATGGTCCGGCCTCCTTCGCTGGCATCGAGCACGGATCTGTGCATACAGCATATATCCAAACAGATGCGTTATAATGTTGTGCAATGACTCTGTGCTGGAAAGTGGAAACTCCAGTTACTCCGCAATCCATTTTGTCAGCTTCATCCCAATCGCTGTCATCTTGTACATGTCTCATCATCATTTTCTGTTTAGTTATCATTCCCATTCTCTATCTCTGCCCTACTCTTTCACTTCTGGCTCAAATTATTTCCACAAATCCTTTCCACCAAAGACAGCTGGTTTCCTTTAAGACTGCTTTCCCAAACTAGTGCTTGAACAAGTTCTTCCATGGAATTTTTCAAAAACACTGGAAGAATTTTAACCAGGTACTTTTCCTGATGCCAGCAATACTCACAAGGACTAAAGCCTCGTTCACAATACAATGCGGTGAGGCAAAACAAAGCAACATGAGACAACATATGGCATCATACATTGCTGCACATCGACAGTGTAGTAAATATACAACACAGTTGCAATCAAAACCTTTGAATAAGCTGTGATGTTCGTATGCCTTAAGCAAAAATGATGCAATATGTCGCATAACATGACTACTTTCAGCAGATTCAACGAATTTCGCCAGTGATGTATGATGATGAATCAGGTGTGAAGGCTGCTTTAGGTCTCAGTGAGAAGAGAAAAACATGATTTGCCAGAGTCTACAATCCATGCTACTCACAGTCATAGACCATGACTAAATTACCTGCTAGCATGGAAATTTGTTGGATTCAACTCTAGTAATAGCAATGGGTTAGGCTGCATGTAATGCATAAAAAAATCAGTATAATAACAAGAACACCTGTTTAACAACCCTTAGTCCGGAACTACTTGGGTGAGATGGTACCAAAAAAACAATCTCGATTTTACTAAAGCAAGAGACAGTGGGTAGAAGTGGCACCATCTGGACAACATGCAAATCTGCAGCCTACTCCAGACAGACGCCCATACCAGTACTCTCCCATTCAGTTTTTTACAAGCCAGCCAAACAACAGCGTCAAGGCACTGAAAGCAGATCAGTATAACAAAGGCCTAAATAACAGGCATATTTACACCTAGGGATTTACACGTTTACTTCTATATCCAACAAAAGTCTCTTTAAATAGTCATTAATCCTAAGTAAGTAGGTAAGTTAGAACATTTGTACTCAGTGGTCCCAAAACTCAGTGAATCACATCCACAAATGACACAGTTGTTACCAGTACTAAGTTAGTTCTGTAACAGGTGGGCAGGCCTGTATGTTAAAAGTTATATGCATGAATTCGCATCAAACAAGAAAGTGTTGCATCACATACTCCGACCCGGCACCCCTTGCATCACCCCACCATCGTCTATAGGACACGATGCAACCAACACTGCACAGCCAAGAGTGTTAACTCATGTACGACATTGCAACGATGCTGTCGGGGTAGCGCACTGCCACCATATTGTCCATTATGGAAAAACAAAGTCATACACAAAACTGGAAGTACATAACATATTGCAACACCACCAGAAGCGGACTGAGCCATAGGCAGAGGCAACATGTGCAGCAAGTAGGAGAGGTTTGGACGTGTGGTTTCTAAGATATTTACACACAAACACACGCACACACACATACACACATGCTCCTCACAATACTCATGTCACTACTTGGATCAGAAGAGGAATATTAATTTCTAAAACGTGCCTTGAGGCAGCTCAGCTTTGCATGCCGTTTGGCATTCCAGTTCACTGTCAAATCTGTTCTTGTTGCCTTCACATCCACCATAGACAAATTCATGACATTGTCCGGAAGACATGTTGTAATACCAGCGCATGAAATGACCACGGCAAGGCCCGATGTCTTCAGGCAGACTGCATCTATCTGGCAAACGAAACAGACAGACACACTCCATGCACTATACTTGGTCTTTCTGTTATTTCACTTTGTGAAACTGTTCACTACTGACCATTTGCCTGGCCGAGGTAGACCAACCGGTGTACAGTGTATACACTGGTGTGTTAAGACAATGTAATTAAATGATCTTTGACCTAGACATCTGACATGCTGTTTCATATTGATCATATCTAGATCATGTTTGAAGGTCAGGTCACAAATCAAAGTTTACGGCTATTGTTAGGGTTACAATTATGGTTAAAGTTACGACGAAAGATGTTGAGGTCTTAATGCTAAAATGGTCCTCATGTGAGGGATTTTGTAGCTGACTGCCTGAACAAATGACTGACAAACACTATGTAAAAAGTAAACACACCCTCTCCTCATATCTAGTGTCACAGTATTTCACAAATTATAGTTTAAAAAGCTTACACGGTACAAAATGTTACAACAGTCCACACTGTTACATTTTTCATTAGGTAAATTGTTTGGTAGGCCATTCTTTCTTTGGTGTCTATTAGGCTTTGCGGCTCTAAATCTCCGGAACCTCATGTAGTTGTGCCACTGAGTTTCACTGATAAATGAATTATTTAAATACTTGGCACCTTGTTGTTGCAACTTCCGTTCCACCAAACATGTCCTCTCGCACTCAGCTTGTGAGCTGAACTTGTTGTCGTTTCCCTCGCAGCCACCATATGTGAATTGCTCGCAGCTTTTTGACTGAACATTGTAGAACCACCTCTCTGTGTAGTCATGGCAACTTCCAGCATCCGCAGCCAGCTCACATGCTGAAACTGCATGACAACAATGCCATCATCATGGTGACATTAAATTTCTTTTCAATTTACTGCAAAAAATACTTGTTAATGGATGTCACTTGTATAATAACAAAAAAGCTCAGCTGTTGCTGAGAGACTGTGCAACACTGTGTCAGTTAAAATCTGATCAACTGTTCTAAAACTGCATGAAAAATTGCAAATGAATAGGCTTGCAAAAGTCATCAGAATAGGCATTATTTGCTCTGATTCCAAAGCTATTTTCTCTATTCCAGCATATGTGACTACATGTGATCTTAAGAAGTTCTTCATGTATATGCATCATGTGGCAAAAATACATAGCAAGATTTTTTGAAGTGACACAATGTCGTAATTTAGACTATATGTAATTACTAGGGTCTCACACAAAATTAAACTTCATATGGTTACCACTAGAAATTAAGGTCAGATGTTAATACCGGCTAATTAATTATTTCATATTGGTTTGGTTTGCGCAATACTCACTGCGATCTGTATCAGGCTGCTGTACACACATTCTCTCACACTCTGCGATTGTCTCAAATCTGTTGTCATTGCCACGGCAACCTCCGTAGATGAACGACTCGCACCGTTCTGCTGACGGATCATAATAGTAGCGCTGGAAACTACCACGACATGGACCAGTCACTGCCGGTTGGTTGCACACTTCTACAAACATGCCAACACCTTCGCTGAAGGTAGTGTCCGTTTCCTACAAAAAATTATGAGGATGCGTCGCTTGGTGCCAAAGGGCATGCTCGTGTGCCAGAAGCACTCAGTCTTGAGGCCGCTCAACGCTTCAGGCATTGAGAATGAGAAATCAAAGGCATCGAGGGAATGGGCTAAAAATAAGTTTGGTAAAATCTGAACACAACACAAGCCATCTGGTGGCACGTGTTTCACTAAATTTTCTACCACAGTAGTACAGTGGTTGTACAGCTGTGTTGATGATTACGAGTGAAAAAGGACAAATAACATACAGCATGCATGGTGTTCCCATAATCTACAACTTCAAGGCTTTCTACATGATGTACAAGAATCATTGCCATTTTAACCTCTTGCAATGGCATTGCAATCTACCGATCCATTTTGGAATGCCAGTGTGCTAAATGAAGGGCAATTTTGCCAGTTTGCCCCCCCCCCCTTCTGCCCAAATTGGGTACCAGTGGCAACGTCCTTTGAGTGATCACGAAGTGAAGATCAAATCGTTCACCTGCAAAATGGAAAGAATAGATGCAACGGAAGTGATCAGTAAAGAGTTGTGATGACTTTGTCCAGCTGTAAAGCAGGAAGTCTCTATCGGCTTACCAGGTGATAGAGGTCGTTCACATTCATCTTCACACAGCTTCATAGACTCAAAGTTGTTGGCGTTGCCATCGCAGCCACCATAGATGAATCGCTGACATTCCAGTGCCGAGGCATTGTAGAAGTAACGAGTCATCGACGCCCGACATGTTCCAACAGACTTTGGTAGAAAACATTTACCTACAACAGTACACAGCTTTGATGACATAGCGACATGGTCTCAAGCCTGCAACACACTATGGACTGGATAACACTGCAAACTTACTGCATCTGAATATGCAAGGATATGAAATAAGAAAATTTCATGGCACGTCTCTCTCCTCAAAACAGTGGCTAGAGGGAATCCTCAGTCATAGAATCTTTGGTGCTAGCTGCTTTTGGCTTCAACCCCAAAGCAAAAATCCTAGCTATATCACTGCAGAGTCCACATGCTCGTAACATCAACAAAAAATAATCACTGACAACAGGGCTAAAATGCTATAAAATAACTTCTGTCTCGTCTGCAACTGACACTAATCTCCACTTTTCATCAGCAAGATTAATGTTGATCTTATTTATATTCTGCAACAGCTTCTCAATTCTCGTGATGAAACTGTGTAAAGTGACAGAAAAACTTTGGTGCTTTGATGCTATTCAATCGGTGATATGAAGTACATCCGGCCTGCAAAAAGTCTTGCTTCAACAGCCTGAAAGTTTCCCAGCTTAACATAAATTAAATTTGTATAAGTGGGCCAGTTAAATCAAAACTCAAAGTAAACTAAAAGTACCTGGTACAGTAAATAGGCCTAAACTAAGCAGTAAATGAAGTGTCTTACCATATCCAGATGGGTTGACACAGGCTGCTTTACAGTCTTCTTCGCTGTCGAATCTATGAGCATCAACATCGCAGCCGCTGTCCCACGATCGTGTACACTGCCCAGCCGCCGAGTCAAACATCCACTTGATGTTGTACTCTCCACACACGCCAGACTCTTGTGGTATCATGCACATTGCTGGTAGCAGCAACATCAAACAGTCCTCTCACTATCTCTTCACTGCACTGTAATTCTCTTTGAATAAAGACATCAAACAATGTGAATGTATTTAAAATTCTAATAATAGTTAATAATGAAAATCTACAGCTGATACATAGAACTGCAAGGTTAAAAAATTTCTGATCAACATACCCGTGTCTTGGTTCCTTGTAAGCATGAACACATAAATGGATCATTAAAGTAAAGCTTATGGTTTTTAGATTACCAGTAAATCATCTTACATCATACAGATACATTACACCATATATTTTTGTGTTTAATATTCAGTAATGTTAGTTTTGTATTAATTTGTATACTGTTTTATTGCCATTTCGACTGCTATAACCATGAAGCTATATGCACATTGTAAGATGTCTTATGGCTACTTTGTTGCTAATAAATGTATATTGAACAGCATATACAAAGACACCTGGTATTAGCAGAATGCATGCATGTACATGTACTTGAAAGCTGTACTATAAATCGCAGCACCAGCTACACACATAACTAATGACCAAGAAAATATATTAAGCTTGTAAAAACCTATTCACTAACTTTATTTGCAAACAATTTAAGAGAAATCAAAGTACACTTGTCAACTTATGCAGTTGTAAATATGTGCAAGTGATGTGGATATATGCCCACATCACTAACACAATCTCCGGCCATCACAGGCAAGTTGTTCACTCATGTGTACAGTTAATACAAAAAGTAGCATGTAAACTATTACAGATGATTCAATCGACACAAGTTATTAACTAATACACTAATCCAAGCTTTATAAAGCCTATCTCATTCCACTACTGTTACTACAGATCAACTGTTAATCAGCGGCGTAGCCAGGAATTTCATTTGGGGGGGGGGTATAAATTTTAACTAGTCATTCCAATTTCAAAATCAACAACAATTTGTCCTGGGTCAAAGAGAAAAAACAACCAGTAACCACATAAAAATTTATAAGGTAGACTGATTTTGGGGGTATATATACCGATATACCCCCCTCCCGTCGCTGCGCCCCTGCTGTTAATGTTTCAGTCTTGACAGTACAGCGAATGAGTTATTTTACCTCCATGCTTAATGCGCTCAAGACAGCCAGAAAAGTGAGGTCCATAAGCCGCAGTTATTCCATCCTCACAACATCCATAGGCCGTCTCTGTACATTCCGCCTCTGACTGGTTGACAGAAATCGTGGATGCGCATCCGGCAAAGTTGGGTCCATCTGCAACCGATACACCATCTGGACAGCAGCCATAGTGTGCACTGGAGCAGTCCATTGATTCACATCCGACGTAGTTGGGACCCAGAGCTGGATCAACACCATTCGGACAGCAGCCATACGCCGTCGTACTGCACGCAACTGCCAACATACAACAATTCTGCCATCAAATTTCTTCTATCATTTTGTTAGTTACAATTACCAAGTTACTACAGAGCTTTGTTAACACTGATGCTCATCATGAGCATCAGTGTTAACAAAGCTCTGTAGTATCTTGATAATTGTAATTAACAGCTCGTGTGTTGTTTAAGCTAATTGAGTCTGAAATTACAAACAGTCGTAAGCGTCTTCTATGAATCTGCACAACAGCACAATAGACTTCATTGCCATGTTTGTACACGTTCATACACATTGTAAACAGGGCCAGAATTAGGAATGTTTAGTCAATTCAGCCGAACAAGGACCCATAAATTGAGGGCACCTTATACTGAAAAGAAATTTCCAAAATTTTTAATTCATCATGCTTCTGAGAATCTGGGTCTATACAAAAGTTACAAGGATAGAGCTCACTGGCATCAATCAGTCCCAAACATTTTCAGGTCCAACCCTTCTAAGTGTTGCTTTCTTCCCTCCTTTCCTCTCTCCTCTCATTCCTTGCCCTCCCCTTCCCTGCTGCAGTGAGCTTAAATTCACCTACATATCTGAGAAGCAGCAGCTGTACAAATTTTAATTTTTTGGTCAAATTTTCTTGAGGGTCCAAACCATTGAGCATCGCCACAACCAGAATTTTGTGAGGGTCTCAGATCAATGACTATGATATAGAGCTACCAAGTAGCTGTGTGCCAGATGTGGGCACCTTCGAACATCAAAGTTAATTGCAGAGAATGATCCAACATTATTTCAGAGCGTTAACAGTACAACAAAGCTACATATCAACTTTTCAACATGTACAAATATAAGATATTGTATATTGTGAGTAAACAATTTCTGTCAAATGCAGGATTTTTTTAGATTTCACAAAATAATAAACTTTCTAAGTTCACGCTATCTCCAAAGTAGAGAAAATGAAGATACACACTGGTTTTGATTGGTCCAGTGCATCCTTCGAAGTCTGGTCCAGTAGCTGCAGACACAAAGTCAGGACAACATCCGTACTTGGTCTGTGAACAGCCTGGTTCCAGTTCCCAGTCAGCAGATCCTTGCTCTTCATCTTCGTGTCCTGGGTCACCTTCATGTCCCGGGCAACCGAAGTTGTGTGCACCTTCCAACACAAACAGTTACAGACAAACAATGCGATTACATTAGATGTTTAGCAAGCATCTAGTTACCGATGACGGAAACCCACTGTCAGTATTTTCTATGCTGCCAGAGAGTGTAAATCTTCCTCCATGAGCTTTGCCAACACCCACACTGATCAATCAGGTCTCCCAAAAAAAGAAATTTACAGAGGCTTGTCAAGGGAAATCAATTAACGACCAGAAATGCTGGCGGTCAATCTAATCTATCTAAACTTCCATCCTGAAACAGAATGTCAGAGATATCGCTGACCAGCATCGAGGAAACAAGCCAGAAGTCCAGTGGTTGAAAAATGATAAGGCCTGGACCACTGGCTGTGGTCACTGGTAGTTTCTTTTAGTGCTTTGATGTCGTTTGTTTGGTGACCACAGAAGTATTCTGCATTGTAACCATATAAAAACAGTGTCACTTACGCTCAAACATTCTCTTTGGGCGAAGAAACCTAAAAAACCGGACACCGCATTCACCTGGTTAAATGGCAGTTAAAATGAAGATGATGACAAGCAAGAAGTAAGTAGTATTTATTTGCACATATCAAACGTACATGCTACAATGTGGTTATGATATAAAAGCAATTTAATCAAAAAAGAGAAATGCACATTGGAAAACACACACACACTGACACACAAATAAACCATAAGAATATACAGACACCAGAACATAGAAATAGAAATAGCTATCAATCAACAGCACAAATATTGCTACACTGCTACTATTTGTTGTGCCTAACATTTTTGCCTAAAACAGTGTAAAACAAGAGTGAATCTGTATCTTGCTGTCAGCAAGTATTATAATTTTAGCTGTCAGTTGAAATGGATTGGGGACTGACCAACGGCGGCTGTAATTCCATCTGGGCAACATCCAAACTCAGTGTCTTGACACAGCCGTGAAATGGACGGACATCTTTCACCATGAGGTCCTTCGGCAATTGTCACACCATCATCACAGCAACCATATCTTGTCTCCTGTATCCGCAGCACACTACTATTACATTAATGTAGTCTAGTTGGCTTGTTCAGTGATAGAAAGTTTACCAACATAATGCCAAAATACATACTTTTCAGGACTACACAGGATGAAAGGAGAGACCTGAGTTTAACAAAGTGTTTTACAAGTGTCAAAAGTGACGCTTTAGTGTAGACAATGATAGTAAATATGACAATATCAGTCACAATCACCATTACCGACTAGCACCATTTTAATAATTATGGCCCGATCATAATACCATGGTACGGTGGCAAACCGCTGACATAGGATCTCACAGTGGTCAGCACTTTGCCCCGGTGCTGCTGAAACTGCTTCAGTCAGAAAACTCCAGGGGTATAAAAGGATTTATATCTGGGGTATACAAAATAATATAACAATTATATAGGTATATTGTTACTGACATATGCAGCATTAAAAGCTCCATACACATAGCCATACAACCGTCTGCTACACAGTCACAGGACAAGATCATTATATCGCAGAATACAAAAACCAGCCATAGCAACATAACAGAACACATAGATTAGCATAGGCATATGAATGAGTTCCTACATACAAGGACTAGTATTATACATAACCATACTGTAATTAATAGCTCCAATAGCAACAACAAATACACGAAAACTTGAACTTGACCAGTAAATATTTTACAGGTTCTTTCACTGTTTCGTACTAACAACATAACAACGTGTTTGTTCTGACAACAACTTGTTCACAACTATCATACCATTCGTAGAAACACCACTTCAAAGGCTTCAGCCATTAGATCTAACGTATTTGCACGCAGGTAGGCCTATACTTAACCAAACACATCTTGCTTGTTTTGTCGACAGCGACAGTACCAACCTAGCAACGGCTGGTCACATGACTGTCAGGCCACAATAGTGACAATTTAGGGGAAAAAGCAGCAACCTGGCAGTCGACAGTCGGACAGCCTTCATTGTCAGGACCATGAGCAGATGAATGACCATCAGGGCAGCAGCCATAGTGCGATAGAGCACAGTCGATACCTTCCGGAACCGGATCACGTGGCATGCAGCCATGGTAGTCCGGTCCGGACGCCATAGTCTCACCATCAGGACAGCATCCGTACACTGAGTTCCCACACTCCTCAGCCGTCAGTCGTCCGTCCTCTTAAAATTACAATACACTGCACTACATTACATTATAGTACAGTGGTTACAGGTAAAATGTTTTAAAAATAGTTAATAAAAAATCAACAACAACAACAATATAATTTAAGGGCATTTTCCCAATAGGTTATAGTTCGATGCCGTTCAATTTTCTTCACAGCTTGTTCTGAAAGTAAACAATCAGAATAAATGGCGCACATTTTGGCAGGCTGGTTGCCCTTCCTATTATCCAACCAGCAGTGTCAAAGCACTGAACTACAGAACAGATTGCAAGGAAAATTTACACTGGCTCCATCTCTTGTAGATCCACCAAGAAAACCATCAAGAGGTTGTGTAGTGTAGAAAATTAAATGGCAAACTATACCTGCTGCACACCGGTGAAGGTTACAGTGTTCGACGTCCACAGGTCTAGCAGTCATGTTACAGAGCGAGTCTGGTATGACGTCGAGGTTGTCGGCACTCAGACAGACGACCAGTCGTCTTCTCTCACCACCGTCGCACTCTGCCGAGCACTGCACATCATTCACACCACACACACCATCAACCTCAGAACTCACAGTCTCCATCTGGAACTCCCTGTACCTGTAGTTCATCGCTGACCGTTGCAACGATTCTTTGACACTTAAAGAACTACTTGTTCTGTCACCTGAACTAACCTTACTAAGGACTTTCTTATTTTGCAGCTTACAAATGCCCTCATTATCGCCTCACTCTATACGCCCATGTCCGACAAGGTTGTCGAGTGTTGTCGATAATCGCAATAAAATTACAAAGACGTCTTCGTCATTTTGTTGGCAACCCTTGACAACATTTAATCATATTTGCCAGACAGCATTATCAGTCAGAAGCAGTGACGGTAAATGGGCGATAGTCACGTTGGCACGCATCCCATCATCTCTAGTGTTACTTGCCGCTATTGTTGTTAGACCACAACGCTCTGTCCCGATGCCCCATACTAAGGGGCAAATTTGTGGAGAAAATTTGGCAGCACAATGTAACGTATATGAAGAATGTAGGCTAGTATCGACCATGCAAAAACGGCTGAACCGATCAATCTGGCATTTAGGATGGTGAGTAAGGTGGGCTCAAGAAATAATGTGTTAGACGGGCGTGCACATTGGAGTCACCTGGCAAATACGGTTGACCAATGGTGTGTGGTGGCTATGATTGGGTCTGCCAACAGGAGTCACGACGTGGCCTGTTACCAAATTACTTTGAGAAATCTGGTTGTTACAAGAGCATCAGTGAACGAGCAATACTTCGCCATATGCGCCGGTAAACCAGATCATAGGGCAGTCGGTAGCGACACAGTCTTGCTTCTCAGTCATTCGTGGTTTGTCATAGCAGTCGACCGCTGGTCGAACGTTGACAACGTTGCCATTTGTCACGGCACAGTAGACCTTGCGATATTGTGTCCCGTTGCCACAGTGCACCGAACACTGTCCACACCGGCAATCAACGCAACATTCAACTTACTCTAGTTGCTTACGTACAATAATTCATAAATTACAACCAAATTCTTTAATTACCTTGCTATTTCATATAAACTAATTGGGTTATTTTCATTTTGCCATTGTCTATGGAACAATAATACAGGTTTATCTCCAGTAATGATGCAGCATTTCTGCGGCTATGCTGCTGCAAAAAGGCCTTGTTCTGGCTGACTAATATAATTTCTCACATATAAGTGATATAAGTGGCACAGTATATTTAATAAGGTTTAATAAAATTGCATTTTTAAAATTCTGTCTGACTTCCACATTAGTAATGCCATAATACCTAAGTGAACAGAGATAGCTTTTCGGAACAGGGCTATCAGCTAGCCTATTCTTGCTGGGGCTGTATTGTTATCTTCATTCACCATAACTGTAGAGAAAGGAATGACCATAAAATACAAAAACTAGAAATGTGTTGCAGCCCACTCGGCATAGCAGTGCCGTCCCCTAGCGCCAAGTAATGAAACAAACTAATTGACTGACGCAGTGCCCGGCAGTGCTGCTCCCTAGCAAACAAAGATGAACTAACCAGAGTGCTGATCGACACCTGCTATACACAGTTGAGTCGCATAAACTCTGCAGTTACTGGTCAGCAGCTACCAAAGTTATATCAGGCGTAGCACGATCATCACCACTGTTAATGCATCAATTGGCATTCTAATATTTCAAGGTGCTTCCGAATGACAGCATGATGAATAAAGGTGTGTAGGCCGATAAATGAGGTCTGTCATCTCTGGAGTTACTGGAACAAAGTTCACAAAATTTTTACACAATGTAGAGGCATCATTGCTGCTGTTAACGTGCATATTACCATGACGATATTCCATTTCTTTTCAGAATGCCAGTGTGACAAATAAAGGTGGGGTAGGAGATTTTGCCTCAAAAATTCAACGTCCCTTAAGGTATCGGAAAAAGTAGGTCAGATTGATCATCTGCAATCCAATGCCTACCATATGGTGCAAATACTATGAAAATTGGTCCAGCAGATCTTGAATTAATCTGGCTTGAAGCAAAAAAAGTGCCATGGCAATTTTTTTGACAATTTGCTCCAAAAATTGGTTACCATGGTAACATTCCTTGAGAAATTGGAAAAATAGGTTCAGATAGATCATCTGCACCCATGGTGAAAAATATTAAAATTGCCAATACTCAAGTACAGAAGATATTGGAGGGATATTATACAACTGTTTAAAACAATTAACGGCATATATGATCCATGCAAAAAGTCCAAAGTCTGTAAAAAAAATCTGTAAAAGAATCACTTATAGAAATCCAAATCAATATGATAAGCAATGGATTTTTCACATAAGTAAGTATATAAGTAAGTAACTAAGTGTAAGGCACAAATAGGCAGTCACAGTGCGCCATTGTCAGAAAAGTGTTTCCATTCCGAAGCTGCTTAAATTTCTCGTAGTTAGGACACTGGCACAACCACCCTATGAATGAACCCATGGGACACATCACCTACAACATTGATTGTCGATAAAAATGGCCTAATCATCCAACTTTTTAAAAAACAACTTTTGTGACTGTCATTTTTTCGTTGGGATTGATGGCTAATTTCAGAGGTGCTCCAACATTTTATTAGTGGTCAAGCTCTGCTAGGACTCACAGCCACAAGGTAAGCTTCTGAGAAAAATGGATGCAGAAAAAGCATGGATGCTACAGCAGGGGAGGGGGAATAACGACAGTAGAGCAAGAAAAAAGGGAAGAAAAAAAGGAAAAGAAATCGACATATCCATTCCCCCCCCCCGTGTGCAAGTCATAGTTCCTCCAACTTTTCAGCCGTGGTTGCGCCTTATGAGTATCAGCTAGATCCTATCGAAAGCCAGCTGTTGAACGTACAGGTCCCCACTGTGACGCGTGCCAGCGCGGTGAGGTGCGGCAGTGGTCAGGCACGACGCACGGCCTCGACGACCGAGGCTTGAGATGAGAGTCGCACCGGGCTGACGGGTAGACGTCACCACTGAGACTGCTGCATGTCACCAGGCGAGTCTCCACGCTGTCCGCGTCACAAGGTCGATGACGACACTAGCACAGGCCACAAACAGGACAATCGTAGATAACAGACTTTGCCCCCGGTGTGCAACTCGTGATGATTACAGACAAACAAACGAACAGATAAACAAACATAGCAATCACAGACACTTGTTGTGCTGGCCATGTCAGCAGTGCCACAGTAAGCATAAAGCAATGGTCCTGCTCGTCTGTCTGTCCTATCTCATACATACATACTGGTTCTTCCCAACGCATAAGCGCAGCCAGCGTATGTTTCTTCCCTTCTGTTCGAGTACTTATACACTTGTCATATGCCTCGTTTCTCACCTGTGTTAACATACATCAAGAGCATTTCTCGTAAATAACCAAGGGATTTTTATCTGCACGACACTATATGCTATCATGGCATATGCTATGGCCTTTTGTCTGTGTGTTTGTGTGTCTGCAACAAGTCAGTATTCTATCAAAATGACTGAATGAATTAAGCTGATGGTTTTTGAGAAAGATGCTTCCTTTGACTTAGTATAAGAAAACTTTCCTATGAAACTCTGTCTGAACTCTGGAGCTAGAAAAATTGCGACACGGCCATCGCAAGTGTTGTCAACTTAGTTCGACCGACGACGTTAACTACCGCCAGTTTATCACATGCACTGAGCATCCACCTTTGTGTACAACACTATGGAAATGATGCAATGAGTCACGAGGGTCCATCTGCAACAGTCAAAACTTGTAACTGAGGGAAGGAGGCTTGCCCCCCATGCATAACTCCTAGATCCGCCACTGTCTGATGATGCTAAGTTATGACACATATACTGGTGAATTCTGAAACAACACATAGAACAAATACAAAGGTAGGCAAAAACGTTGGTAAACATGACATAAACGATCGATGATGGATCCAGGACTCTGACTGCTGCATTTCTATAATCTGAAAATCACGAGTCCCAAGTTAATTCTGCATTAGTGACACGAGTGACCCTCCATCTGTCAATGTTTTGAGTACGAAACCAGATCTCTTCCTAAACAAGATGGCAGGCAGTGTAAATGTTCGTGGCATGAAAGTCTGTACTCACTCCGGACCACTGGGAAGTGATCCACTGCAGACCATCACAAGGACCGCTGTCACAGCTCTGAGTCGACTCGGGCTTCGTGTCTGGCTCACCGCACTGATAGTCTGGGATCATGATCTTTCGGTCATCTCGGCGCACGATGCACACCACCTCGCGGTATTGAATTCCGACACCGCACGATGCATCGCACTGCAAACAACAGCAACAGCACACACACCTAGTACGATTCCTTAGACACACCTCACTCACCATCCCAAATGGCAGCTCAATTGGTTCAATCATTCTTGCATAGAACAGGATCTACTCAGATATGTCACCTATAATATAGTGAAATATTACATACTGACCAGAAGAAATAGAATAAGACTGCCCAGAGTAATTTGAGAACACGCCAAATCGCCATCACTGGTGGCACACCCACTTATAGCCGCCGCACACAATCATTCAACTGTATTTGCCAGGTGGTCCAATGTGCATGTCCATATTCCTTAGGCTCACCCCACTTACCATCTCAAATGACAGCTCACTCGGTTCAGCCGTTTTAGATTGGTCGATGTCATATTCTCCCTATGTGTTATGCCACTCCATTTCCCCCATCTAATACACTGTTTCTACGACCCACCTGAGCCATCACTCCAAATTGCACCATGATTGAGTCAGCCGTTTGTCCACAATACACGCTCGTTACCAACGGATGGACTGAATGACAGAACGACGACAGAACTCAAGTACTCCTGTAAAAATCGGCTGCTTGCAGAAACAGAAAAATTGTTTTTCAGGATGTGGATCCTCTAAGTCTGTGGGCCCTGTTTGGCCGAACAGTCTCAACAGTCTTAAATCCAGCTTGTTGTGTTCCATGCCAAAATCAAAATAATCCATTGTCACAATACTCGGCAGTAGAATTCAGTGCACACTCGATCACAAGGTTTCTCGTAGCAAAACAATATGCCAAGGCAGTTCAACTGATGCTGTTGATGGTGCAACCTTCTAGCACACGGGACAGACAAATGGACAGATGGACGGATCACAGCATCGCTGAATGCTTACCCAACCGTAGGCAGGAGCCGCATCATTACAGAGAGGAGTCAGACCTGAGACCATGGAGCAGCCTGCCACTCCGGACAAGGACTGCCGGTGTCGCATGTTTGCTGACTGGACGGCATCGGCGATGCACAGTCGCCGCTGTCTGAACTACAAGAGACCGTTCTGTGTTGAGTTCCTTCGCCACACGTCACAGAACACTGGCTCCACACACCCACCTCCCACCTGTACACGCACGCGCAGACTTCCGCATCAAAACACGTCTCATCGCAGCTCCAACATTGAGATGTGGTTTCATATGCAATCATTGCATGCAACAATTGCACATAAAACCACGGCACTATGTTAGTTTAGCATACGTAATGTATAGGTAGGCTACATTAAACGTATGGCTGGCATATTTGGCCAAATATATGGCATGCCATGTATAGCACTGTCCATAACCCTAAACTTAACTTGACTCTATCCTACTGACCCTAACCCTAGTTGAACGTTTGGACAAAAATTTCCACCTAAACGTATGCTGTAGAAAATAATTTAAACTACAAAACATTTTTGTTCAATTAAAATTCATACTCATTGCGCTAACTAATGCATGTGGCGTTAATTGTTTAAATTGTAAAGAAATGCAGCATAAATAAAAGTTTATGTGACATATAACCCGTTATAACTGGATAAACGCAATATACATTGAAAGAAATGGTTTATAAAAAGGAAAAAGTTGTTAATAAAGACGTAAAAACGACCAATGTTTTAAAATAGAATACAGAGATCTGTATGTGTTTGTATCATAAGTTTGAAGTCAGTTAGCGCCGTACCCAGTATGTCCTTCTATTACTCCATGTTCTGGATCCTCTACAGACTGTCTGTGATCATCAGTGGAAGACAGAGGCATGGAGTACTCAAATTGTATGATAGAATCGTCGCTCGAACTCTTAAGAACCTGCCAGTTACATACAGCATACATAATTACATGTAGCTTTCACATAAACCGTTTTTTTGTATCATAACATTTCATAAAGTACTTTGAAACAGAAGTTTTCTAGAAAGTATGCATACTGACAGCCACGACAAAAACTGAAATAGATTAAGCAAATTAAATTAAAATCCTTCTATCATTAAACAAGTGATCAGTGAGATCACTGTGAAGTTTTACCATGACATGCTACAGGCCTATGCATGTTGCACTAATGCCAGCATGACGTGACGTCTGTCCGTTTGTCCGTCTGTCCGTCTGTCTGTAACGTTGGTGGATTGTGATCACCTAGTACGACAAAAAGTGGAAATGGTCCAACTGGCACATGACACAATAGGTCATTGCCTTGACCATATTGCATGCCAAAGACGACCCATATCATAGTATCTTGTGAATTGTGATCCCGAATTCTACTCAGGATGACCAGTGGGGTAAGGAAAAATGTGGACTTTTGTGCTTCAGCGGCATTAATCTCTGCGTCAAGGTCAAACGGCTCGCATTTCGTGCTATCTTGGCGTCTGTTGAGATTCTTGTTAGAAATGAACTGCTCACACAGACCTGAATAATGAGAGAATCCTGGAGTGGACCGAGAGAGTAGAGGTAGTCACGGTCGTCATCCAGCAGCTTGTACCTAAACTTACTTCCCGCCATGTGTCGTATGATCTCCGTGCGGCCACTCTCAACAACCAAGTGTCCATTTAAATAATAACGACCACTCTCGTCCTTTACAGCTGCAGTGCACACAGGCATCAGTTAATAGTGTTTACAAAACGAACAACAGCAAAGGTGGATACAAGTTTTCAAACTTTTCACTCAGTTCCTACAAAGACAAGTGATAGGCCAACTGTGGTATCAGTTCCACTTAAAAAAGGTTATTTGTGTTTGTGCGTGTGTGTGTGTGTGTGTGTGTGTGTGTGTGTGTGTCTATCTGTCTGTCTTTCTGAGTATGACTTAATTCAATTGCAGATAGACCACTATAATTCTTCATGGCTCCATAATCCATTATTTTCAGTGCTTT
>Ga0209782_1000379_pt1 | contig 18602 bp, 24 predicted proteins | sample WorMetmaBAHAMAS1_FD_187390 | JGI IMG/M metagenome (GOLD analysis project Ga0209782, IMG submission 187390) | Marine gutless worms symbiont microbial communities from Max Planck institute for Marine Microbiology, Germany - Inanidrilus... | ecosystem: Host-associated > Annelida > Digestive system...
TGTGACAACTCGGACCACGCCTTGTCCACGACCCTTCATTCCAATAGCCTTTGTCATACCACGGCCGGATATGACTCTTTTGCCGTCTTCTAAGTTGAAGCACGGCATTTCAACGTCACCGATTTTAAGGATTCCTTGATGTGTAGCTTTGATCATATGGAAGATTGTTTGGACTGTGACACTGAAACTAGTTTTACATTTGCGGCATTGGTATCGATGGGTATTCGGCAGGGGGCTTGCATTTCGGGATTCACAGTATGGGCACTGCGGTAGTGTTCCCCATCTAACTTTTCCAAGATGCGCTTTTTAAGCGTTAAATGGGACAATCCGAACTTTTATAACGAGTTCTTTCCTTTCTTCCGTCGCGCGTTCTTTTGCGCTCAAGTATGCCATAGGCACCACAGGCTTTACAGTGAACAAGCCAGGTGGTCATGGTTTACTCCTTGTTAAGTGTCAACAGTCCCTAGTAAATCATTTCATCCAATTTTGCTGGTTGTCATTTCGAGCGTAGCGAGAAATCCTTGTTCCGACGGAGGATGGATTTTGTGCGCTGGGAGCCTCTTCCGAGTCGAAGATCCCTCGCTACGCTCGGGATGACAAGGATGGTTTTAACAGCAAATTTTGATGAAACGGGGTACTAGTACTGCTGAACAGAAATAGTGATACCGTTCGTGGTCAAACCTCGTGGTCAAACGGTGGGGGGCGTGTCTTGATATGTCCAACGGAATGGTTTGGCCATGGTTTCGTTGAAGTAGTTGATGAAATCGCCGATCCTGCCGGCCAGGTCGCTCTTGGATTGGAAGTTGCCGCGACGGATGAGCTGGAGAACCGGATTTCGATCTGGTTGAGCCAAGAAGCGTGTTTGGGTGTGAAATGGAACCCCAGGGGATGTTCAGGATCGCTGAGAAACGTCTGACGAGACGCGGCGTTGCGTAGAATCCCGCAGCGTCCTTTGCGGCCGAGATCGCCTTCAGAGCCGATGCGCTCTGCCACCAAGCGGACCGCGCGCGTTTCGCCGATGTCTGCGCTCGCTGCGCCAGTGGCGACGTTGAAGCTGGCGATGAGGGTACAGGTGCCGTGTCGGGTGTACTCGAACTCGCGCCGTTCGACGCGCCCGGGCCTGACGGGCAAGGTCGGGGCGATGCGTTCGAGGGCCTGGATGCCGGTCATCTCATCGATGCTGAAGGTTGGGATACCAGCGGCGGCACGCTCGGGGGCGAGCCGATAGGTCTGGCAAATGTCATGGCACTTCTCGGCGAACTGCGGATCGGGCTTGGCGTCGAGCCACCCGGCATACGATGGGGTTTGAGGTCGACATCTTTTTAAAATGTGCCCAACCGAGCGCTGCGTTTGATCGCCTCGGCGGCCAGTTTCCGCTGGGTCCAATGGGTGATGGCCCACCCGCTGTCGCACGGATCCTCGCAGGCCAAGGCGATGATCGCGCAGGCATCCTCGGCGCTGTAGGTGGCCGGCGTACCGGAGCGTGCAGCACGATCCATCCGATTTTGCTGGTTGTCATTAAAGTTTGATGAAACGGGGTACTAGAGCGGTTCAAGGTTGACGTGAATCAGGTTCCCTGGTCCTCTGTTTCCACATGATGTAGTGTTTGCGATGTGTGGAGGCCCAAGATGGGCTATGGTCACTCCCTTGATCCTCGTCGTCGGATCATCGCAGCGGTTGAGGCTGTGGCCTTGGCGCGGGAAGCGGGTCGGCGCTTCGAGGTGAGCGCTTCCAGCGCGGTCAATTTGGTGCGGCGCTGGCGTGAGACGGGCAGTCTTGCCCCGGGCCAGATCGGCGGCCAAAAGAAGCGGCGTTTGAGCGGCTACGAGGATTGGCTGCATGAGGTGATGACGACGTGCCGGACATCACGCTTTCGGAGTTGCAAAGCCGATTGGCCGCAATGGACGTTGAGATTTCCATGCAGGCCATCAACACGACGCTTTATGCTCTGGGATACCGCTTAAAAACGGCGCACGCGACGCGAACAAGAGCGCGCCGACGTGGCAGCCAAGCGCCGTCGCTGGCACAACCGGCAGACCTGGCTTAACCCCGAGCGCTCGGTGTTCATCGATGAGACCGGCGCTAAAACCACCATGGCGCGGCTGCGCGGCCGCGCTCTATCAGGGCAACGTCTCCATGCCACCGTGCCCTGGGGACATTGGAAGACCACCACCTTTGTCGCCAGCCTGCGCGTCGATGGGGTGACCGCACCCATGGTCCTCGACGGGGCTATGACTGGCGCCGCCTTCAAAGCTCATGTCGAGCCGGTCTGGTGCCGAGCTTGAGACCCGGCGACATCGTCATCATGGACAATCGCCCCAGACACAAGGTCGAGGGCGTGCGTAAAGCCATCGAGACGGCGGGCGCCTTGCCGCCCTACTCCCCCAACCTCAATCCCATCGAACAGGCCTTCGCCAAGCTCAAAGCCTTCCTGCGCAAAGCCGCTGCCAGAACCGCCAGACGACCTCTGGCAGACCATCGCCGACGGCCTCGAACAGCTCGACACTGAAGAATGCGCCAACTTCTTCCAGAATTCCGACTATGCTCCCTATCTATGCTCCCTATCAATCTTGAAACGCTCTAGTGTTCGGTTTAAAAATTGAATAGATTCAATTGGTTGGAAATATGGGGTTGCGGGTTTTTCTGTAGCGCATTCACAATAACTTGTTTTATATGCCTTTACTCGAACAGATTGACCTCCAAAATATGCAATAAAGTGTGGAGGCTCAGCTCGGGTAAATGCCATTCCTTGCTGGGCGATAGCGATCAACAGGTAGGATGGCAATCCAGATCTGGATTTTTACGGCATTGGCAGACTGTCCATAGAAGGACTTGATCTTGAGATGCTGCTTGATCCACTTGAAGAACAGTTCGACCTGCCAGCGCTGGCGGTAGATCTCGGCGATTGTGGCTGCCGGCAAGGCCAGATGAGCCGGCAAGGCCAGATGATTTGGTCAGAAAGACGAAGCGTTTGTCCCGCACCTGATTGACGAAGCTGATGCGGCGCAACCGCTCCGGGTAAGTCGCAGCGGTTTGTGTACCGGTCAGCCGAATCAACTGGTCGCCGCACACCCCGGCAGCCTTGTCCGACGGTCGATAGGTTTCGCACCGGCAGTGGCGGAGGTTTTTCTTGGTCCGCACCACGAAAAAAGGCGGGAATCCGATGGATGCGGTAGAGCCGATCGAAATCGTTGTAGGCGCGATCCCTCGTCAGGATCGAGCCTGGCTCCAAGGGAATCCAGTCCAGCGCCAGTACGTCGTGAACCTTGGCAGAGGTCAAGGCCACGAAGGTGGGAATGGAACCGCGCAGATCCAGCAGCGTATGCGCTTTGACCGCCGCCTTGGTCGTGCGAAAGTGGGCCTACGGGAACACCGACAGACACAGATCGATCGTAGTCGAGTCGAGCGCAAGGGCCACGTGCTTGAGATCCAGAGCGAACGGTTACCCCGGCGTGTAGTAAATGCCGGGTACTGTACGCTGGAATTGCCCAGGAGCCGCGCGAATAAAAAAATCTTATAGTTGCTACAGATTGCTGATAAAGGCCTCGCGAAGTCGGGACCTTTGTGATTCATGGTGTTCATGTTGAAGACACCGACAGCGCGGCAGACAGAGCTCGAGATGGTGACGCTCGAGAGTCTAGTTCCCGCAGATCACCTGCTTCGCAAGATCGATGCGGTGATTGATTTTACCTTCATCCGAAGGCGTCGGCATCCAGCCGAGTGCCACGCGCCTGGGCATCGCCCGCACAACGGTTCGCAGCTGGCGGCGGCGTTGGCTCGCGAGCACAGGCAACCGTGTCGCCGAACGCTTGGCTGATATGCCACGCGCCCCGGTGCGCCGGCCACCTACAGCGCCGAGGATGCCTGCGCGATTATCGCCTTGGCCTGCGAGGATCCGTGCGACAGCGGGTGGGCCATCACCCATTGGACCCAGCGGGAACTGGCCGCCAAGGCGATCAAACGCAGCATCGCCCCCGCCATTTCGCAGTGCTCAGTTGGGCGCATTTTAAAAAGGGACCTATATATTAGCTAGCCTCTACAGATCTGGCGTGCGAAAGAGACAGGTCCTGCCGGTCAGTCCTTGGGCGGTTTGAGGAACAGGGTAAACTGTACCTGCCTCTTGCCGTAGCGCCGGGCCACTTTCTCCCGCAACTCGCGGATACTGTCGCAATCTTTGGCCATGCCGATGACCTCATAGCAGCGCGACACAAGTTGCCGGACTCCATAGTTCTCGGTGAGTTGCTGGTGCCAGCGGACGCCGGGCGACGGATTGTTCTCTTTGAGGTATTCGGCCACGTCCTCGTCCATGGTGTCGTAGATGAGTTTGGTCACCAGCCTTCCCCACCACTTCGGGCGCGTCTGCAGGGGGATAGCCCAGTTAGTGAGCCGCCCGAACTCTTCCCAAAGTTCGTCAGGGAAAGTCTTTTCCCAGGCGCGGAGTTCATCGGCAATGAAGGCCCGCAGCTTGAGCTGCAGGGCGTCCTCAGCCCGTTCATACTGGTAGCCCGTTGCCTCATCGACAAGTGCGTCCCGGCCGGTGCGCGTGAGAGCCGCGGCGAGTATGGCGCAGTGGATGGCAATCTCTCGCTGACGTTCCGTCAGGGGTGCGCCTTCATAGAGGGCCTAGACATAACCCCGACAGACAAGTTCAAACTGCTCCGTGGTGATACCGATTGCTATCCATTGCGTGCCAGGGATGGCGAACCGGATGGTTTCCTGCAGGATTTTATCCTTGTCGATAAAGGGGTTAAGGGTTTTCTGCCCTATGTAATCCTGGAGACTGCCGCGCTTGATACTGGCAAATGTAGGTGTCGTCGACTTGGGTGTGATTGCCCCTGTTGTCGTCTCGATCCTTCAACCACGTCTCGCGGATGCATTGCGCCAGAAACCAAGCGGACTTTTGCGTGATGCCGAGTTCGCGAGCCATCTGGGTGGACGGGATGCCTTTACGGGCGAGCGTACTGCCCCAGCGACGCTTTTCGAAGTATAGAGCCGCGCGGCGTCTTCGTTTGGGAAGCACTGAAAAAACTCAAATGTGCTGAGGATGTCAGCTGCAGACATGGTTATATCTCCTGTTTCTTAGGAGAGAGGTAGCCATTTTTTCTGCAGGTTCAATGGGAAACTTGGATATTAGAGCGTTTCAAGATTGATAGGGAGCATAGATAGGGAGCATAGATAGGGAGCATAGCCGGAATTCCGGAAGAAGTTGGCGCATTCTTCAGTGTCGAGCTGTTCGAGGCCGTCGGCGATGGTCTGCCAGAGGTCGTCGACGGTTGTGGCAGCGGCTTTGCGCAGGAAGGCTTTGAGCTTGGCGAAGGCCTGTTCGATGGGATTGAGGTTGGGGGAGTAGGGCGGCAAGCGCCCGCCGTCTCGATGGCTTTACGCACGCCCTCGACCTTGTGTCTGGGGCGATTGTCCATGATGACGATGTCGCCGGGTCTCAAGCTCGGCACCAGAACCGGCTCGACATGAGCTTTGAAGGCGGCGCCAGTCATAGCCCCGTCGAGGACCATGGGTGCGGTCACCCCATCGACGCGCAGGCTGGCGACAAAGGTGGTGGTCTTCCAATGTCCCCAGGGCACGGTGGCATGGAGACGTTGCCCTGATAGAGCGCGGCCGCGCAGCCGCGCCATGGTGGTTTTAGCGCCGGTCTCATCGATGAACACCGAGCGCTCGGGGTTAAGCCAGGTCTGCCGGTTGTGCCAGCGACGGCGCTTGGCTGCCACGTCGGCGCGCTCTTGTTCGCGTCGCGTGCGCCGTTTTTAAGCGGTATCCCAGAGCATAAAGCGTCGTGTTGATGGCCTGCATGGAAATCTCAACGTCCATTGCGGCCAATCGGCTTTGCAACTCCGAAAGCGTGATGTCCGGCACGTCGTCATCACCTCATGCAGCCAATCCTCGTAGCCGCTCAAACGCCGCTTCTTTTGGCCGCCGATCTGGCCCGGGGCAAGACTGCCCGTCTCACGCCAGCGCCGCACCAAATTGACCGCGCTGGAAGCGCTCACCTCGAAGCGCCGACCCGCTTCCCGCGCCAAGGCCACAGCCTCAACCGCTGCGATGATCCGACGACGAGGATCAAGGGAGTGACCATAGCCCATCTTGGGCCTCCACACATCGCAAACACTACATCATGTGGAAACAGAGAATCAGGGAACCTGATTCACGTCAACCTTGAACCGCTCTAAGTTTTTAGACAGCCTCTAAATGTTAATAGCACCTAGACCCCAGCTTTGCCGGGGGATGATTACCGGGAGGACGACATGGCAAGTTACAGTACCAACGAGTTTCGCAGCGGCCTCAAGATCATGCTTGATGGGGACCCATACATCATCGTCGAGAACGAGTTCGTCAAGCCCGGCAAGGGTCAGGCCTTCAACCGGGCGCGGGTTCGCAGCCTGAAGACCGGGCGCGTGGTAGAGAAGACATTCAAATCCGGTGAGTCCGTAGAGGCTGCCGACGTCCATGAGACCCAGCTGCAATATCTCTATAACGATAGCGAGATATGGTATTTCATGGACCCGGAATCCTACGAGCAATTGTCCGCCGATGCCGCTGCGATGGGAGAGGCCGTCAGCTGGATCAAAGAGCAGGACATGTGCGGTGTCACTCTGTGGAACGGCTCTCCACTGAGCGTCGAGCCGCCCAACTTCGTGATACTCGAGATCACGGAAACCGATCCGGGGCTCAAGGGCGACACCTCCGGCGGGGGCGGCAAACCGGCGACCCTGGAGACTGGGGCGGTGGTGCGCGTTCCCTTGTTCGTCCAGACCGGCGAGTTGATCAAGGTCGATACCCGCTCGGGCGAATATGTCGCCCGTGCCAAGGAGGGGTGAGCCGAGTACACCCGAGTACACCGTTGTAGCGCAGGCGTCCCACCTGTTGATGAATGATGAATGCAGAATGAGGATAGGCGAAGCGAGTGTACCCACCGGTTCCATACCGGCAAAATAGGGTAACGGGATACTGACATTTATCCGGGCGACATCCTTTTCGTTCGCAGATTCTCACAGATTAAGAACAAAATAATCTGTGAGAATCTGCGGAATCTGTGGACAGAAAATCATGTCAGCCTGATGACAAACCCCGCTGTATTTCGGCGTGGTTTATGTTTTGGGGCGGGATGAGCCGTGATCGCGGCGATCCTTGGCCGCCTCAGGCTGGTGCTGGGGCTGTTTTGGCGAGGGTCAAGGCGATTTTCTTGATGTTCTGGGCGGTGGCGGCGAGTAGGCATTGGCATGCGACGGCGATCAATCCTCTGAAGCGGGCGTAGCGGTGGCCGTTGAGTAGGCCAGAAGCTGGCCTTGCGGGCAGCGGTAGCCGTTGCTGTCCGGATCAAAGGAGAAGGCCTTCTTGTGCATCATGCCGGGACGCGGGCGCGGGCTACGCCGATAGCCGGTGACGCCGAGGATCTCCCGGTCTTCCAGCCCCTTGGCGATGCCCGCCGTGGCATAGCCCGCGTCCAGCCCGACGGCGTGCACGTCAAGATCAAAACGCTCTCGCTGGCGTTCGAGCCGGTCCAGATAGGGGATGCTGTCATGCACGCTGGCCGGGGTAGTGTGGGTATCGGTGATCATGCCCAGCCGCCCACCCACCGTCCGGTGGTCCAGATAAAAGACCCCCTTGGGCTTGCCGTCGCGCACCATGTATCCGGCCTCCGGGTCGGTGCGGCTGACCTCGGTCTCCTTCTCCACCGGCTGCCGGGATTTCTGCTTCAGGGGCTTCTCACCGTGGGCCGCGCGGTCTTTGCCCCACCGCCTCGTCCAGCGCCTCCCAATAGTCCGAGCGCAACTTGGCCACCACCTCGCGGTCGACGCGGTGCTTGTCGGCGTTGGCCTTCAGGTGAGTTGAGCCCGTATAGAGCACCGTCCCGTCCACCAGGCCATGGGCGATGGCCTGCTCGATGATGCCGTCGAAGATGTCCTGCGCCACACTGGTGTCATTATAGCGCCGCCGCCGGTTCTGGCTCAGGGTCGAGGCATCGAACACCCCATCGGTCAGGCGCAGCCACAAAAACCAGCGATAGGCCACGTTTATCTCGATCTCGCGCACCTGCTGGCGCATCCGAGCGGATGCCGAACAGGTAGCCGATGAACAGGGCCTTGAACATCACAACCGGATCGAGCGCCGGGCGGCCGTCGCCCGGGCAGTAAAGCCACGCCACGTGCTCACGGATGAAGGTAAAATCAATCACCGCATCGATCCTGCGAAGCAGGTGATCCGCGGGAACCAGACTCTCGAGCGTTACCATCTCGAGCTCTGTCTACCGCGCTGTCGGTGTCTTCAACATGAACACCATGAATCACAAAGGCCCCGGCTTCGCGAGGCCTTTGCTAGCAATCTGAAACGGGGTACTACACCGTTTCATAATAATTTCCGGTTAAAATCAGTCCCTGTCATCCCGAGCGTAGCGAGGGATCTTCGGCTCGGCAAAGGCTCCCGGCACACAAGATCCTTCCTCCGTCGGGACAAGGATTTCTCGCTACGCTTGAAAAGCAGGTGGTCTAGATAACTTTAGCATCTGAACCTTCATGCTAAGGTTATGTTATTAAAGGAAAAATAGTTATTTTAGGCGTTCACACCTTTCCGAAGCCAAATTCAGAGTGGTTACACGCTCTTTTGCGCTTGATTTACCGGCCTCGAAAATCGCTGATTTGAATGATGTAAGCCGCCCTAAGCTTAATAAGATACTCTTGAAGTTACGAATTCGAGTCGCCCAGGTTTGTGATGCTTCATCGCCATTTTCTTGCAAGGTTGAAGTCGATGAATCCTATTTTTGTGCGCGCTGTTCCCGTGGGAATAAGGGTCGTGGAGCAGGCAGTAAAACGATCGTCTTCAGGATCCTGGAACGGCAAGGAAAAGTCTACACCGAGATCGTCCCAGCTGCCGCCAAAAAGCAGCTGCAGGCTGCGATCTTGGGCTAGGTATCCCTCGACAGTATCATCCACTCGGACGGCTGGATGGGCTATAATAGGCTGGTGGACATGGGGTACAAAAAGCATTTCCGAGTGCATCATGGCGAGAATGTATTTGCCCGCGGTAATTGCCATATCAATGGCATTGAATCGTTCTGGTCATATGCCAAACGAAGACTTGCAAAGTTCAATGGTGTTCCCCGACAAGCGTTTCATTTATATCTCAAGGAATGTGAGTTTAGGTTTAATCGCAGAGAGGAAAATCTCTCTGAGAGAATACTAACTCTGCTGAGAAAAAAATCACTCTAAAGTTATCTAGACCCAAGCAGAAATAATCTGCGAAAATCTGCGGATAAAAAGTAAGCTTTGCCATATTCCACGCGAGGATCGACCTCACGCCATGAGTAACGAAAACTTCGACTTTCCCTTCAAGAGCCCCAACCTGCCCCAGCTGCTTACTGGCGATACCAGGTTCAAGTTCCGGTGCTATAAGGGAATTTCCTGTTTCAATGCCTGTTGCAAGCGGGCCGATGTCACCCTAGCCCCCTATGACGTCCTGCGTCTGAAGCTGCGGTTGGGTCTGACCTCCGAGGAATTTCTCAAACAATACACAGTCCCCTTCCGGATGGACCAGGATGGCGTGCCAGGCCTCAAGCTGCGCACCGACGACGAGGGTACCTGTGAGATGTTGGATGGAGAGCATGGCTGTAGTGTCTATGAGGACCGGCCCACTGTCTGCCGCTACTATCCGGTGGCCCTGCTCAACATGCGCAAAAAGGATTCATCCCAGGCCGAAGAGAACTACTCGCTGATCTCCGAGGACCACTGCAAGGGCCATCTCGAAGACCGCGAGATCAGTATCGAGGACTATCGCATCGAGCAGGGATGCAAGGAGTACGACGACCGGAACCGAGACTGGTACCGACTGATCCTCAAGAAAAAGTCCGCTGGTCCGGGAGTAGGGCGCCCCTCCGAGATGAGCCTGCAGGTGTTCTTCATGGCCTCCTACAATTTGGACATGTTCCGCCGCTTCGTGCTGAGCGAGAATTTCCGCCGGTCTTACCGGCTCAACGACGCCTTTTTTCGAGCAGTCGAGACGGATGACCTCATCCTGATGGACTTTGCCTTCCAATTCCTCTGCCAGGCCCTGTTCGGCGAGAAGAGCATCGAAGAAGTCGAGAACGCCTGGGAGAAGCGGGTCGAGGGACGCAAAGAAATCTGGGAGCTGCGGACCCAGGCGAAGCTGGCGCGCAGGCAACAGGGAGTGATGAATGATGAATGATGGATCCGCATCATTCATCTTTAACGGCCTATGTACCTCAATGCCATTAAGTTAGATGGTCGGGTTAGGGTAGGCGCATACCCCGGCGTCGAGATGTACAAACCAGTCCGAACGCACCCTGGCCCGACAGCCGATTTGATAAGAGGAAACTACGAATCACGCTATTATCACCCCCTGGAAACCGTAAATCTTTGTTTTCTATATGAATAATGGTCCTGAATAGTTACCAGGATTTTTTGTTGTGAAGAGCACTTGCTGGTTTGGTGAGCGCGGTGAGCGGGCGTAGGAACTTCAGAAACAACAAGAATCCTGTAAATCCTGTCCTATTGGGGGTTCGCGACGAAGCTCGAGTTGGGCACTCGTCGGTCTGAGGCGAAGCCTCACTAGAGTTCGATTTGGCCGCGCCGTTTTGCCGGCGCACTCCAAAGCAATCCGGAATCCAACGAAGAAGGCAGGACATGACCTCCGATAACCAAAACGCGCAAGAGTTCGAAAGTGGTGCTCGGGCTGATCTTTCTGAAATATATCTCCGACGCCTTCGAGTCGAGCTGGTCGAGGAGCTGCGGGCCAATGGTATCGAGGGTGGGCAGGCCGAACGCCTGTTGGAGGAACGAGACGAATACACCGCTGAAAGCGTCTTCTGGGTGCCTCTGGATTCGCGCTGGAATGAAATCCAGGCCCAAGGCAAGACCCTCACCATCGCTAGGCGTATCGACGATGCCATGCAGGCCATCGAACGGGACAACCCGAAGCTCAGGGGCAAACTGTCGCGTGGACTACGCCCGGCGTCATATTGCATCGGAACAGCTGGGCGGGCTGATCGATCTGATCGGCTCCATCGCCATCGGCACCGATCAAGCCCGCGCCAAGGACGTGCTCGGGCGGGTCTACGAATACTTCCTCGGCAAGTGCGCCGCCGCCGAGGGCAAGCTGGGCGGCGAATTCTTCACGCCGCGTTCCCTGGTCCGGTTGCTGGTCGAGATGATCGAGCCCTACGAGGGCCGGGTCTTCGCCCCCTGCTGCGGCTCCGGCGGCATGTTCGTACAGTCCGAGAGATTCGTGGCGGTCCACGGGGGTTCCAAGCGCGACATCTCCATCTTCGGCCAAGAATCCGACCCCACCACCTGGCGGCTAGCGCACATGAACCTGGCCATTCGTGGCATCAAGGCCAACCTGGACCTGCAGCCGGTCGACAGCTTTGTACGCGACCTCCACCCGGATCTCGAGGCAGACTACATCCTCGCCAATCCTCCCTTGACGACGGAATTGCAGGAGCAGTTCGCCGAGGCCGACAAGTTGCAAAACAGGTATTTCAGGCGTTCACACATTTGGAAGCTAGATTCAGAGCAATTATGCGCTATTTCGCGCCCGATTTGCCGGCCTCGGAAATCGCCGAGCTGAGTGGAGCCGCCCGACGATTAATCAGCTATTCATGAAGTTACGAATCGGGATCGCCTAGGTTTGTAACGCTTCATCACCTCTATCGGGTGAGGTTGAAGTCGAAGAATCCTATTTTGGCGCACGCCGCGTTCGCGGAAAAAGGGTCGCGGAGCGGGCGGTAAAACGATCATCTTCGGAATCCTGGAACGCCACGGGAAGGTTACACGGAAATCGTCCCTGACGCCTCGAAGAAGCAGCTACAGAGAGCGATCCGGGGTCGGGTAGCGCTGGAAGCAGCATCCACTCGGACGGCTGGAGAGGCTACACCGGGCTGGTGGACATGGGTTACAAAAAGCATGGATCTAGATAACTTTAGAGTGGGTTTTCTTTCAGTGGGGTAAGTATTCTCTCAGAGAGATCTTCCTCCCTCTCGGTGATGAAATCTGGATTCACATTCCTTGCGGTAGTAGAGCTTGCCCTTGATGCGTGCCCCCGAGTTCAACTCGGCATAATAGTTGGCCCGAACATCACCTTTGACGGTGCCGTCGAGTACAACATGTGCAACGTCGACATTACCCTTGATCGTACCTCCCCGTCCTAGGGTCAAGGCACATCCCTCTTCCAACTGTCCCTTGACATCACCTATGACCTTTCCATCTACGTGCAACGCACCGTTGAAGTGAATTTCCCCGACAACTTTAGTATCTCCACCAATGATCGAGTCATAAGCCGGTAGCTGCCGTCTCTTGTTTTTCATTGGCATACCCTGCCGGTTGTGATTGTTCTATTCGGAATAGTTACGCAATAGCGGCGGCGAGCTGCAAACGAACCATTGCCCCTCCCCCCCCCCTCACTCAACGCTCCAGGGAAAGGTCTCACTGACCGGGGTCAAGTGGGCGGTTTTCGGCTTGACCTCGATCACCAGTTCCCCCGGCTCGAAATCATCGGGTATTTTGATGGAACCCTGAAAACTCTGAAAATGTTTGAATTCCATCTTGTGCTTCAGCGGCTTGGAGCCTGTCAGCTTGTCGAGAGCAAGGATTGTTGCCTTGCCGTCGCGCCAACCGATAACTTGCATCTCGACCTGCCCTTCGGCTCTGCCGAAGTCCTGGATAAGCTGCCGGACGGTGAAATTGTATCGGAACTCACCTCGTTTGCCGGTCTCTTCCAGCTTTAAATCTTTCGGCTGCAGAATCCCACGACCGCCTTCCTGGATCAAACGCCGTAGGAAAGATACCTCCTTCTCCAGCGCGAGTTTTTCATCCTGCGCCTTCTTCAGCCGCTTCGATAAGTTGTGATTGGCTTCGCGATCGATCTGCTGAGATTGCTTTAAAGCGATGCTTTCCTGCTTTAAGTTCGCGACCTCCAGCGCAAGCGTACCGCACCCACCCTCGGACATGTTCTCATACGTGTGCGCACATTCGATTGATGGTTGCGACACTTCTCCGACCCTAAACCGTTTCCCGACCGAGAAGGCCCCGGCAATCGCGGCCGCAAATGCTACCAAAACCAACAGGATGAAGGCCGCGTGTGAAACACCGGTGGGCGACTGAACAATTTTGGGAGTTTCAATGCATCTCTGTCGGGCCATAATGCCTAAACCTCAGAAGACCTCAAGGTAACAAAGCGGCACCAGTCAGGGCCATGGATTCATCGAAACCGAACATCAGGTTCATGTTCTGAACGGCCTGACCGGCGGCCCCCTTAACCAAGTTGTCGATAACCGACTGTACCACAACTGTGCCGCGGCCCGACGGCTCGGCGACGGCGATCCGGCAATGATTGCTACCGCGGACCGATCGGGTCTCCGGGTGCGACCCAGCAGGCAGCACATCGACGAAGGGTTCCTCCGCGTAGCGCCCCTCGAACAGGATTTGGAGGTCCGCACCGGAATTGGCGAGGCGGGCGTACAGCGTCGCTTCGATACCCCGAATCATGGGAACTAGATGGGGCACGAACGTCAGCTGCAGCCCATTTTTCGCAAAAGGTGTGAGAATCCGGGACATCTCGGGCAGATGGCGGTGCCCGCCGACCGCATAGGCTTTGAAGCTCTCGCCGACTTCGGCCATCAGCATTCCCACGCCGGCCGTGCGACCGGCCCCACTGACCCCGGACTTGGCGTCCGCTATTAGCCAACCGGGGTCCACTACCCCGGCCTCCAGCAATGGTAGAAAGCCAAGCAGGACTGCGGTCGGATAACAGCCCGGATTGGCTATCAGGCGGGCCGACCGAATCGCGTCGCGATTGAGCTCGGGAAGACCATAGACGGCCTCTTCGAGGAGTTCGGGACAAGTATGGGGCATACCGTACCACCGCTCCCACAAGGCCCCGTCCTTAAGCCGGAAATCCGCGGCGAGGTCGATGACACGCGTTCCCCGCTCCAGAAGCTCCGGCGCCAACTCCATGGCGGTCCCGTTGGGGGTCGCGAAGAATACCAGGTCGCATTCGGACAATACGGACAGGTCCGGCCCGGTAAATCGCAGATCGACCTGCCCGCGCAGATGCGCAAACAGCTCTGCCACCGCAGTGCCGGTCTCCGCCCGCGATGTGATCGCCGCCAGCGAGACCTGTGAGTGGGCCGCTAGAATGCGCAGTAGCTCTGCACCCGTATAGCCGGTTCCCCCGACGATGCCGACCCGGATCATACCATAGTCCACGCTGCACATACCAAGACACCGCCCACTAGCGGGGTGGTGGCGGACAAAGGATAGAGAAGAAAAAAGCGGCAACCGCCGCTTTGCATAAAAATGATTACCACTTTGTTATCGTTATTCGTTACGGGCCAGTGTGCACCCGGTTCCTTTCGCCCATAGGACTGAATGGCATTCTGAAACGGGAGTCAGCCGCAACTACCTGCCGCTCCGCAGGTCCCGCACCCACCTCCCATGCCGGGGAGATTGTTGAACACGAAGCTGGCGTTGCCGTCGCCGCGATCGACGAAATTGATCTCGACCCCGCGCAGGTAGGGAAGTGTACCCTCATCGACGATGATCTTGAACCCCCGACCTCGAGGACACCGTCGTTGTCATTGACACTGTCGGTGAAAGTCATGCCGGAGCTGATGCCGCTACATCTGCCTGAGTTTGCGAATACGCGCACGCCCTGGATGTTATCCTCAATCTGAAAAAAGAGCTCGCTGAGCTTATCTTGGGCGGGCATAGTCAGGGAAAGGTCTTGCTCAGTGAGGGCCGCCGACATCGGGTCATCTCCGAAAGTAGTAGATTGAGGGTACCATGCCAGCAGAGAGAACGTGTTTTTTCATCCTTTAGGGGCTGTTGACATTTAGCCCGTAGACGGTGAGCCAGGCCGTTCAATGATACGGTTCGCCGCTGGCCGGGCGCCTATTGATGCGGTTCACGCGGGGAAGGTGTGCACCGGACGGTAAGCTCAGAATCACCGCACTCACCACAGTCTACGAGATAAATGTCAACAGCCCCTAATATCGCCGCTCCTTGTCCACCCAGCCCCAAACCACGAGCCAACCCAGGCCGGCGGCCAGAGCAGACAGGGCGAAGGTGGACACGGTACCGGCGCGCCGCTCCAGAGCAGTCCGCTCAGCAGACTGCCGACGGCACCACCGGCACCGAAGCTCAGGCTACTGTAGAGAGCCTGTCCACGACCCTGGGTATGACCCCTGAAATAGTGGTGCACGAGGGTGAATCGCGGCGGCATGAAAGGCACCGAAAGTGGCTGCATGCAAGGACTGGGCGAAGAACTGAAGTGCCGGGTTGGCGGCGAAGCCGCCGGTCAACAGCTAGCGCAATACGGCGAGTCTAGGCTGACCACCAGCATCCGGCGGGCGCCGAGACGCTCCAGCAGGCGATGCATACGCCAAAACACCAATACCTCCAGGACTACCCCCCAGGCCCACAGGCTACCGACCGCAGTACTCGAGTATCCTGTCTCCGTGAGGTAGATGGAATAATAAGGCGTAGAAGGCCCCGTGGCTTACCTGCATGACAAAGCAGGCGACCAGCAAAGCGGCGATCTCCGGTTTTCTCACCAGGCCGGAGAGGGAGCCGGACGGCGGCCCCGGTGGAGGTCCCGCCGGGGGGTTCGGGATGGCTAAGCTGCTGCTGAGCCAGATTCCCGTGTAGAGCACGAGTACCAATCCCGGAACGACGTAGGTACTGGTCCGTTTGACGAGGGCACCGAGCGCGAGCACGGTGATAATGAAGCCGACCGAGCCCCAGAGTCGAATGCCGGCATAGTGGCGAACCCGGGACCCGAGATGCTCGAAGGTGTCCGCTTCGATCTGCGGCAAAGATGCGTTCCAGAAGAAGCTGAATAAGACCATCACCAAAGCGATGCCACGGAACCCATCCACCGCGAACACCCCGGAGAAGGCGAGCAGTGACAACAGCGAAACCCGGTGCACGATGGACAGACGTGCGCCCCTGCGATCCGCGATCCAGCCCCTTGTTAGGATCCAGATTCTCGATATCCGCCAGGACGGAGCGCGAGATCCCGATGCGTTCGGCGAAGTCCTCCATGCGCAACTTGCGGCGCATGGCCTTGCGGTCCGGATGTTTCCTCCCAACTGGGAAAGGGTCTGGGCAACGGCGGCCGGAGGCGATTCGGATATTCTGCTCTTGCGTGCTATGTTGCTTTAAATAAACATGAAGCTGCTTTATGCTAACTCAAAACAACACCGATGCCAAATCTCCACCTTTGCCTTTCCGCGCAGGGGCGTGGCAACAGGCTATACAAAGAGCCGGTAAATACGGGCTTACCTGTTTGCAGCAGGCGGGCCGCCGCTGCAGCGGGGTACTCTGGGCCCTACAGCCAAAACTCCGGATAGCGACGGTGGGCGCTCAGGTTGTTTACCAGCAGTCCGACGATGAGCAGGATGACCGCGCCCAGACCCGCCGGTACGAAGGCGAACAGGTAGCCGAGGGAGTGGAGCTCCTCGGAGCCGATGACGGCGATCAGAGCCGTCGCCCCACCCGGTGGGTGCAGGGTTCGAGTCAGGTGCATGAAGGCGATGGCGCTTGCCACGGCAACGGCCTCCGCCAAGCCGGGGATGGGAGAGAACACCTGGTAGCACAGGACGCCGACCAGGGCCGAGAGCAGGTGTCCGCCGACCAGGTTGCGGGGCTGGGCCAGGGGACTATGGGGTACGCCGTAGACAAGGACGGACGAGGCCCCGAACGAGCCGATCATGAAGAGGTTGTCGGTTCCTACGAGAACGAACTGTCCCGCCAGCCCCACCGCGCCGATGCCCAGGAAGGCCCCGAGCCAGGACCAGAGAACCTCGGCTGCTGACACCCGCGGCAGGCTACCCCGCGGAGTACCCCGCATCTTGCGCAGGTACCACTTCCACCGAGCGGGCGCCGGTGATGTAGTGCCCGATGGCGTCGGAAGCGGTGCCCCAGACAAGTCACCCCCCGTTCTTTCCGTGCCGGATTTACCCGACTCTACCGAACGCGACGTATGCATCGATCTTCAAGGCTGTGTCACGACGTAAAAAGATTGGTTCTTTACCGTTCATTGATGCGGTTCGTTGTGCTCACCGCAGGCTACAGGCTTTGCTCAACCTACTTGGCTGGTCATCGCTCGACCTCCTTGAGAAGTTGATCGGCCAGCAATGAGGCCATGAGTCCGCATGGGACCGTCCGGAGTATGCGAGGCGCCGCCGGGAGCATAGGCGATGGCGTCGCATCCGGCCAGAAAACGGTCCAGGCCGGGAGGGGGGGTGGCCGGATACCGGCGGTGGCGACCATTTGCCGCAAGGCGGCGCTCATCTCGGTGATGGTGCGGGCCTCGGGTCGCGGCCGCCCGCTGAGCACGCAGGGCCTTGGTGCGCGCCAGCCCGGCGGGTCGGTCCGAGCGCGGCGTCTGGCCAGCAGGGCCAGGAGGATGGGCAGCAGACCCAAACCATAGGCGCCGACCTGGGCACCGGTGACGGTCAGTAGGGAGCCGCTCGGCCGGAGCAGGGTGTCGAGGTCGGTGGTGATGGCGAGATCGGCCCCGGTGAGGCTGAATACCGGGCGTTGCCGGGCCTTGGGGTCGGGTCGTCGGCTCACGTTCGGGCTCGTGCGGCGCCTCGGGCACAGTGCTCACTACGTCTGCGGCCGAGACGACCTGAGCGGGGTGCACGGAGAGGGCGACGGGCTGGGAGCGGGTGGTCCGGTATTCCTGTCGTTCGGGGTCATACCAGGAGAAGACGAGGGGCGGGATAGCAGTGACCCTTTCGTGGAGTGGAGTGCACGCACGGTTACTTCGAATCGCTTGGTGCCATCGGCATAGATACCGGGGGTCTTTTCGGTGGGGATGCGAAAGTCCCGAGCCAAGAGTCCGCCGTCAGCGGTGAGGGGCGGGAGTGCCGCGGTCTCGACGGTTTCATCGCCCCGAAGGATGATGAGTGAGGCGGATCGGGTCACCGACCCGGACTACCGAGCGGTCCGCCGCAACTTCCAGCCGGTAGCCGGAGCCGACAGTGCCGGTGAAGCTCTCGGGCCTGCCTGCCTGGGGCAGTTTCTGGACGATCAGGGCACGCGGCTTGTCTTTCACCCGGCGTTTCCGAATGTGGGTGGGGATGCGCTCACCGAAGAAGTCACGGCGCCAGCGCATTACCTCGTCGACTACCAGGCCGGTGGGCGCGAGTCTGTATTCGCCGGTCCGCAGGGGGATCAGTCGGCGAGTGAGGGGTATGCACCAGGTACTGCTCGCTGTTCCGGGACTCCATACGGGTGGCGGCGGCCAGCTCGATGGGGCCAGAGGCGGTGTCGATAGTCAAGGCGGTGTTGGTGATGGGATCCACCGGGTCATAAAACTAAGCGGATTGAAGAGGGTGCCGCGCAGAATCGGCGGGGACTCACCATTCGAGTCGCACCGGCACGCGCTGGCCGACGATCAGCGGACACCGGGGCAGGATGAGCCGCAGTCGTTGCCGGCTGCACCCAAATCTGCATAGAAGTGTCATCGTCCTCATTCACTCCGGACAAGGCGCCAATCGTCTTGAGGCTGCTAATTGCCTTTGGCGTCCACCCCGCCGGTTCATCTTCCATGTTTTCGAGACGCTCAAC
>Ga0209782_1000380_pt1 | contig 18599 bp, 17 predicted proteins | sample WorMetmaBAHAMAS1_FD_187390 | JGI IMG/M metagenome (GOLD analysis project Ga0209782, IMG submission 187390) | Marine gutless worms symbiont microbial communities from Max Planck institute for Marine Microbiology, Germany - Inanidrilus... | ecosystem: Host-associated > Annelida > Digestive system...
ATATTATAATATTAATATAATATAATATTATAATAAACTTTTTGTATGTTATGTGGATTATGAAAAGGCATTTGATCAGGTAAATTGGGTAAAGGTGATGGAGATTTTACGAAATATCGGAGCAGACTAGAAGGATATGGAAACTGATTTGGAATTTGTATCAGAGCCAGGTGGCATATGTGAGAATATGAGATGGCCTGTCTAGTGCTTGCTCAGTAGGCAGAGGAGTTAGGCAAGGATGTTCTCTATCTTCTCTGCTGTATTTATTGCATAATAAAACAATAATCAGAGAAGCCATGGATAATGCAGACATTGGCATATCAGACTTTTATCAGTGGGAGGCAGAGTGGTCGATACTATCAGATATACAGATGATAAAGCAGTGGTAGCCAACACTCAGAAAGGGCTGCAACAACACTCATGGATAATTTGAACATTGAAGTTAAACAGGAATTTGGTATGAAAATCAGTAAGAAAAAGACAAAAGTGATGTGTATTAGTAAAGACAGAAAGACAAAAGTGACAATTTATTATCAAGGACAGACATTGGAACACGTAGAACAGTTCAGATATCTGAGCAGGTTGATATGTGAAGATAGATATTGTGAGAAAGACATTCAAAGTAGAATTTAGATTGCAAGAAAGGCTTTTATGAACAAAATGGAATTTTTTCACAAGTAAAATGAATTTGTAACTAAAGAAAAAAATTATTTAGTGCTTGATGTGGAGTGTATATGCCGTATACGCAGCAGAGACATAAACAGTGATGAAAGAGGATGTTCAGCAGTTGAAGGCTTTTGAAATGTGGATATGGCGAAGAACGGAAAATTAGCTGAAACAAAGAAGTGTTAACAAAAGTCGAGGAGGATAGACAAATAATGAAAATTATCCAGCAGAGACAACATCATTGGATTTGACATATTTTGAGACATCATAGTTTACTGCTAGATATTATAGAAGGATGAATGAAGGGAAGACCTAAAAGAGGAAGAAAGAGGATGCAGGTGTTACATATGTTGGCAAAAGATGGCTATATGGCACTGGAGCGATAAGCTGAAGACAGATGGAGATGGAGTCGTAGAACGTCATGTTAAAAACCTGCTTTATAGCAGAATACTGGAGGAGGAGGAGGAGCAGGAGGAGAAGTTTCATTGTACAACTAAATGATGTGCATGCATGTATTGTTAACTACTACTGTATGCACTTATGTACATCTGCTTGAAATTACAGGATTGGCAGTTTTATTCCACTGCTGATCAAAGATTTATTTAGCTAATTGCTGCTGTGTGACTTTTAATGTTTGCAGACAAGTTCTTCTGTCTCAAAGATAGACTGTGAATGCCTAAAGCCACAGTGTAAGTCATCTGGTCTCGTAAAGTCAAGAATGCGACACAAGTCGGAAGGCAAACGTCCTTGTGTTCGTGTTCGTTGTCCGACTCCAAGTACATTTGCTGGACCGTGGATTCCACCGCCAGGTCGCACTACCAGAGGAACTAAATGTGGATGGCAGGTTGACACTGAATATGACAGATATTATGCAGCTGTACAAAGTAATATTATTATATATTAAAAACAGGTCTAATACTTATTTGGTCATAGATCATGCATTGCACAGAAAAAAAGACAGACTGCAAATTACTCACCAGTAACAGCTGTCTGTGATACCTGCATGTTTGTTTTGGGGAGATTTACTGTTAAAAACTAACATGAAGTTTATAAGAGTGGACTCACTTGTTTAGAGAAATTGTAATAATGTGAAAAGTGTTACATTGCAAAGTAGTTAATTTGTAGTTACTTATAAGCATATTCAACCAGTCAACCTCATATATTTGTTTATTTTTGGACATAGATAATATATGTTACACATTAACTTTAGATATGATAAGCTTATTATTAGACTGAAAAATAATTCCCGTGTAATCAGAATTTGTTACTTTATTGTCATGTTAACTACAAATGAACATTGCTTAAGCAATTCAGTTTAGAACTCACAAGTTGAAGAAAGCAGAAGAGGAAGTATATACAAGGGTTGTTCCATAAATAAGTTACAAAATTGCTTCAGTCTGTTAGTTTTCAGTACATGTATATAAAAATATGAAGTATACATTTTGTAAAAAAAATTAATTTTGAGTACCAGGTTGGAGTTTCATTGTGATGATGTAACTGTGACATCGTCTACAAACATTAAATGCAGTGATGTTGCTGTTGAAAGCATCTGGTTTTGTTATTTGTTTTCTGTAGACACAATGACGTATTGCAGAGGCCATTCAGTGTCAGATGCATTTAGTATACGGTGACAAGTGTTTTGCAAGACCAGCATTATGTGTTAGTTGTAAGGTGTTTGCTTGTGGTCAAGAAAGCATTGTTGCCGAGAAACAGCCTTGCCACCATGTTTTTTCAGCATCTGCTGCAACGATCGCAGCAGTTGATTTTCTCATACAGTCTGACTAGCGATAAATGTTCAAGTGGATTGTGGTGATATGTTGAAAAATAAAAAGCTAATGATTGACCCTTAAACAGGTTTGTTTGTCAAACTTTTTCTCGTAACACAACATGATTTAACACTTTGAAAGTTATGAAAGAATAAGCCTACAGGTGGGAAAAACACTGCACCAATTGACTGTGTTCAAAGCAGAACTGATGTCATAATGATTATGTCAGCTTTACAAACATTTTGGCATATATCCACAATTGAATTATTGAATTACCTACAAAACATATATTTCGGATTTTTCATAATAAAAATTGACAGAATGATGCCATTTTGTAACTTTTTTTATGGAACGACCCTCATATATTAAAATGATTTTGCTGGTGAGTTGCTAATAATTTGTGAATTATTAGGGATGGTGGGTCTAATTTTGCCTTGTTTATTTACGTGTTGCTCAGAGTGATAGCTTGCTGTAGCAGTGTCAGAAGTTGTGTGTATGTGTTTGCATGTGCAGTCATCAGCAAAGTGTCGCATCCAACAGACAGATGGTAGACAATGCTATGAAGCCGCAGACAGTGACAACGAGGATCGCATACAGAACAGAATGCGCCAGTATGAGAGGAAGATCGAGATGTTGCTTGAACAAGTTGCTGAGTTAGAGAAAGAAGTAAGTGTTGTTTCCAAATTATTATTAACAAACTGTTTTAGTAGTGTTTCGTAATCTTTATGCAGTGAAGTCTCATTTTTTAGCGCGAGATGTAAATATGTACATCTCGCGCTTATGCTACGATGTCAGTGTCCGTCTGTCTGTGACGGAAGTGAATTGGCGCATTGTAGCTAATTTAGGTTTCAAATTCCAATCCAAATTTACCGCGCATTGTCGTCACGGGGAGGGGTCATCTCAACAACAACATCTTGCGCTATGCTAGCCACTGCTAGGCCCTCTTGTTCACAAGAAAGAAAAGGCAAAGAAGCCTCTTGGTTTTCATGGTCACAGTCAGTTTATTATATTTATTTATTTTGTCAATAGTTATTTGAATATGTGATGTTTCTTATGAATGCCAGTGCATTATGAAAATATAGAATGAGAAAATTATAGTGTGACTTGTAATAAACTGGGCTTAAGCCGTTGTATGATACTGTTCTGTTGCAGGTACAGAATTCAAGAGATACAGAAATGTAAGTTCTTCTTATGCAAACTTGCTAAGCCAGAATGATATTACAAAATGTAGAATTTGTTACTGTTGGAGCTGTCAGCCAAGTTTTGATGTTATGTGGCAGCTTTGACATAATTATTTTTGTTTCTTTGATTTAAATGCTGTACACATAAGAGTGCACATTCGTCTGTTTTGTCTATCACATGTTGATATTTTTATGCCTTTAACCTACGGTAAGGGTGCATTAAGTATTGCTGTGATCTGTCCTTCTGTCGGTCCATCTGTCTGCCTTATGCCCTTAACTCAGCCATGATGCATTAGTTTTTAATGCTATGTTACTACAGAACACTAATAGGAAACCCGTGCTGGAAATCGAATCCACTGGTCAGCATGTAAGTGGCAGAAATGGTAATGAAGCCATTGCACTTGCAGGCATTGCTTCAGAAGCATTTGCTAGGTGGTTGCACCGTCAATGTGCCCCTGTCAGTGAGGGAAGTATCATTTTGCCACATGATGCCTTGTTACAGTAGTAACTGTAACATAATATTTAAAATTGTGTAATGCAGCCATGTCAAAAGTATTATTGTATACTTTTAAACTAAATTAAATAAAAGTTATATAAAAATATTTCAGTAACAAAAATGGTGCTGCTGTCGGACTAGTGAAGCAAATAGTTCATCAGAAAGTTCTGCAGCATTGATCTGTGATTTAAATTATGCGGTTGCATTTTCATGAACGAACTGTCTTGATGTCTCTGATGTTGCTATTAGTGTTATTGACAGTACTGACATATTGTTCTGCAGTCAGTCGTCGCCATTGCACGATCGTCTGACGAAGGAACTGCAAACAGTTGAGTCATGTGTGGAGGTCGTTAATGCCGAGATAGCTGCATTCTGCTGTGCTTTGCAACAACAGAAGAAAAATGTAATCATTTTGCAGATTTGTGCACATTATATCCTAAGGAAACCCTTTACGAAACTACATATATACATATGTAGTTTCGTAAAGGGTTTCCTTAGGAAGATTTTTAAGTGTTTTGTATGAATAATTGTAAAAATCTGATGATTTTGGTTTTCCTATTCTCAAATTTTAATGGCAGTCGATTTTGCTCATCACGTGATTATGTTTTAATCTCTGCCATAAAGTTAGCAGAATTTTTATGAAATTTAGTGTTACTAAGTACTATACTTCCAACGAACCATTGTTTAAACTGTTGTTTAGTCAAAATTAGGAACATCTAGCATGTAGAGATTGCTGTGTGATAATTGACAAGTTAGAGGAATCTGTCACACACCTTTCTTTACTGTCTGTAACTTGGTTTTGATTTCTTGATGGTTTTCAGCAGCCATTGTATAACTGAGCTGTCGGATTTTAAGCGATACTTAAGCTTGTAACTTTAAATTTTTCACTGTACAATTTTGTCGATCATGCTATTAATTCTTTTTGTTCATCCACATGATGTGGTTGTTATTGATGGATGCAGGAGAAGCGTGGCTGTGACCCATCACGTTCAGCAGCTGCCGTATCTAATCAGCGGCAACGACTTCTTGACACGTTGTCCGCATTTGACCAGAGTTGCCAGCGTTTGAAGTGTCTGCTCTGCGAACAACAAAAGTTTATGAACCACGTATTGGAACTTGAGCAGGCTGACATGGTAACAATTATACATTCTAGATGTTCACTGTTATTGTGGAATGGCTGGTCTCATATGTTCACTACCAGCCACTTTAGTGGTCCTGATAGAGCAATTGATTGATATTGTGCATGTGTTTCTGATGTGTGCTTGGGCATTGTGTTTCAAATGAAGTGACCTTTGACCGATATATTTGTATGAAATTGAGATAATAACCAAAGTTCTGAACACCGTAGGACAAAATTGTGACTGTAATGATTTTCCGAAAATCTTAGAAAACTGTGAAGAAATTACGTCATCACTTTACAATAACAACCTTGCAGTCCTAAGACCAAATTTCAGTAAAGTTAGGCAAACCACATTGCCTTAAAGTTACAATAATACTTCCAGTCATGAACAATAAACAATATCGCTGAGTGAACTTCAGTTGTTTTAGTCTATACATTTTGTTATTTATGTAAAACGTCAAGTAAACATGACGAACATTACATCATAATGAATGTTCGTCATGAAGTAAGTAAGAAACTGACACTTGCAGCAAGACAGTCGCCTCTTGTGATTGGCTGCTATTTTTAATTACGATAACATTATAAGAAAGTTGGAAGATACTTGGATATTCTAAGATTATTTTTGAAAATTAGTTTACGACAATTTTAGGTAATCTTAGGATTTTCTAAGTCCCTTAGTTATGATAATTTTGTGATATAGTTAGGCCAGCTTTAGGAACATCTTAGGAACCTTTGAAAATCGGGGCGCTGGTCCATCTTGACCATGTCCACATCAAAGATCAGTTCAAAGGTCAAGTCATAGGTCACAGGTTTAGGATACAGACAGGGAAATTTACTGGAAGAAAAACGTCTAAGACAGAGGCACAATCAGCTCAAAGTAGATCTGAATTAAAAATGTTAAAAATAATAGTAGCACATATTTCTGTGTTTGTTGAGTTCTTTGTGATAAAGCGGATGTTTAACCTTGAATGAGGGCTTTCTAGTGTTGACGTTATTGCTGATTGATGCAGGTAGCAAACCAGCAACTTGAAGAGAAGGAGGTGCAAATTGCCGAACTGAAAGCATTGTGTGAACAGCAAAAGGTTGATGTTTAAAAATATGATTTGTATACATACTACATTCATTATAAACTAGCAGAGTGGCCAGTCTAGCCTGTCTTTCTACCTCGATATGGATTATAGCCAAGTTGCCAAGTTATATGGTCTAAGCAGCTATGTCTCAGTGGTTATATGTGGCTTAAGTTCAGTTTCTATACAAGTCATTAATGGCGTTAAAAGGCACTTAACTGGTCAAAACTTCTTCAGCTGTTACTTTCAGTTTTTGTTAATATGGCTCTATCTTCTGGAGTTATTCCAAATTATGCTGAAAATCTTTAGAATAATTGGAGCAGGTTTACCGTAAAACTTGAAATAGAAGCCCCTGGCTTCTATTAGAGCAACTGCATCAGACCCCCAGCTTGTATTTCAGACCCAGCTTCTATTTGAAGTGTTACGGTATACAGTCTGGCTGTGCTTCCTGTTACCGAACTGTCAGTGTCAAAGCACTGAAGGAAACATAAAGCACTGATCACCCAGTGAACATGATTCTTCTCGATCTACCAACTGGCTCTTGACAGAGACAATGTTGCACCATTTATGCTGAGTCTGTGATACCAGTACTCCAGCAGTGTTCAATGAAAAACCTAGATTTATTGATGGCACATTTGAACCTTTAAGGTAGGGCAGTGTATGATATCAAAAGCATATTCTTGTATTTTCAAGTAAGTTGTTCTATTAATACTTTAATGCAGTAGGTGGCACTTTGACGAAATGGTAACAGCACTGTTCGGCAAACATAGTTACTTTACATTAAACACACAGTTAATACTGACATGGGTGACCATTTGTAGGTGTATCATCTTGGTATGTAACCATTCACTCAAGTTACCTTAGGATTGGAAACAAGTACTGGGCAAGGGGCAGTAGCATACTAGCATTCCTATTTTGTGGGGAATGTAACTGTAGGTCTGTCATGTATTGGCCACATGTCATGAACACTGCGACATGCTGCACTAGCTGTAGGTTTAGTGGCCTCAGAAAGGGAAATGAGTACGTACTTGCCTAGATTCCTGTAGGATATGGCACCCTTTACCTTTTGCTTTATCAGCATGATGTACTACAATATCTGTGCTGTGTTGCTGTCTTTTCTAAGACTTGCTTCACATTTAAGCTATTTTTTATGCAATACAGTACTTCAGGAATGGATGATTTTTCAGCTATCTTTGCTCACATTTGTATGCTGCAAACTCTCATGATCACCTGACATTTTCAATCAGTCAGTCATTTATTTGCTCAGAATAACTTTGAAGAATAATAACACATACATGTAGCAAGTGAGCAGAACAACAAGGCCTAATTCAGTGCTAATAGCTGCCATTTAAACACACACACATACATACACATGCGCATCCATACATTCATACATAAGCATACACACTTACAGAGATACACAGTAATGCGTGCTAAAAGAACTAACTCAATACTATATAAAGTCAAAGCATAGTCCAATAACTTGTTTAGGTATGTTTTTGAGGTACTGAGGGAATTCAATCTGGCTTACTGACTTCTTAAATTTAGATAGCATGTTGATATATTCTGTTAGTATTTGGTGCACTAAAGATGCTTGACATGGTCCTGCCATCGCAGCATTGCAGCATGTAACATGTGATACGTCGTTGCTATGGCAGATTGAGGCGGCAAGTTTGAAGGAGTTACAGGGATCACTGGAGGGCTCTGTTGCTCAGCTACAGCAGAATCTCAATCAACGAGATGCTGATGGTAGCAAAATGACTCTGCAGGTGCAGGTCAGTTGCAGATGCAGGCTTTTTGTAACAGAACTCTTACAGCATTTAAACGAGGCAATAATGCCCTTGGCACCTCTTGCACGAAGGACTCATCTAGTCTTGGTGCTCAGTGCTTGATGATCAGTAAGGAAAGGATGCAAACTATAATATGCAGAGGGGTGTTAGCCAATCCGTGAAATCGCAGTGAGGCTGCTGCAGTAGCATCACACCACCGTTGGACCCATTATAGTCATCCACAAAACCAAAACTACATTGCAGTGCCACCAGAGAAATGCTAAGTCATGGCGACAGGCATCATGCACAGAATATTTGGTGAAGTGCGGATGTACGGTTCCTGAAATATGCATACAGACAGACAGACATGCTTATCACATTACTCTGCTTCTTTACTAGAAGGCAGAGTAATTGTATGATATCACTGCCTCTGATTCAGCTTTGTGTTCCATCGATGTCTGCCTTACAAATGTGTCATTTTTAGCACGAGATGTAATATATACATCGCGCCCTTATGCTACGATGTCAGTGTCCGTCTGTCTGTGACGGAAGTGCATTGGCACATTATAGCTAATTTAGGTTTCAAATTCCGATCCCAATTTATCGCGCATTGCGGTCGCGGTGCATGCGGGCACGAGGGAAGGGATCATCACCGGGAAGAGTGGAAGGATCATCTCGCACTATGCTAGCCACTGCTAGGCCCTCTTGTATTTTATTATTATTGAATGTATGCAACAACCAGAACAGAAATTTTAGCAGCATGTTGTATCCAGTTCTAAAAAAATGCGTTTTGTAGAACCTTCAGAACCAGTTATCACATGAACAGGCGAGCACAGAGCAATTTCGATCACTCCTTACAGAAGTTCATCAGCGTTCAGAACAAGATACGAAGTTGCGTAAGAAAACATCAAGGTAATATTGCGATCTGTAGATTTATGCTGTCACTTGTTGCAGCAATTATTTTTCATATTATCTCTAGTTTTTATTAGAGCATATGTGAAAGATAATGCAACTTTTGCCATGACGACTGCACTATAAATATTGTCATGTCGTCATTTATAATAATAATATTAACTAGAAATGCGTGGCAAAGCCTAGCGTATAGCCCATTCGGCACCGCAGTGTCGCCCCCTAGCAGGTAGTGGTGAAACAACCGAGCTGCCACCTGGCAAACGTAGATATACTTACCCGATCGCTGATCGATGCCTGTTATACACAGTTGAATGCTGGAGGTACTGTCAGAAGCCCACCAAATTTTTATCAGATGTAGCCTGATCATCGCTGCTGTTAATGCACACATATAGATAGTGATATTCCAATTCATTTTCAAACGCTAGTGCAAAGAATGCACGTGGTATCAGTTCGCCTTCATTACTTTCTCGTTTCACCTAACATTATTTGGTTGCCATGGCAACGTCCATTGACAAATCGGAAAATAAGGTACAGATCCATCATCTGAATCCAAAGCGCTTTCATATGGTGAAAAGATTGCGAAAATCGGTCCAGTATAGCCGGAGATATTTGACTAAATACGCCAGTTTTTTGGCCGTGGCGTACCAGATGTTCACAAATGAGCTCTGTAAATGAGCACATTGAGATAGCGATATCCTATTCTATTTTGGAATGCCAGTGTGATGAATGGAATTTGCAATTTTTTTTACAAAATTGGTTGCCATGGCAATGCCCCTTGAGATATCGGAAAAAGAGGTCCAGATTGAACATCTGCACCCAAAACGCTTTCATTCGGTGAAAAGATTACGAAAATCGGTTTAGCAGAACCTGACATAATGGTTCTCTGAGTGATCATTAAAAAAGAGATTAAAAAAAGAAAGAAATTAACGCAAGCAAAATATATAGCTGAGCGGGCTAAATGATACTTCAATTTATAACATGCCAGTTTCATTGATTCTGAGGTGCTAATACTGTAGTGTTTTAAGAAAAAATATTATTAATGCTGATATTTCTATTATTATCAGTGTATTTTAAAAATTGTTGTTGTAATAGTAGTCCTCATGTTGAATCTGGTAATCAGAAAATATCGCTGTTCAGGACTAATGGCCACAGTTCGGTAAATGATCGCAGTGAGGTTATACTGAATGTACCGTCATTGAATGCTGCTGCAAGTACTGCTGGACATAGTCATCTTGAACACCGATCTGAACACAGTTCTATGAGAGAACACTACGACAGACTTGCCAATGAACGAGCACAGTCGCTGGCTGAGGCGTCTCTGCTTAAAGCGTGAGTCAGATTTGCCATGAACTTAATTCATTTCTACTTGCACATTGTGACTCTGAAGTTATGACTTTATAACAGTATATAGAGATATGCAAGTTACTGTTATTACTGCTATGATGGCTTTTACTGGTGGCATTTTATTTTATTTGGAAATGTCCAGTACAGTTTTTGTCGTAGATGTTGTCCATATCTGGCATGTCTTTCTAGATGATCATCGCATTGGTCATATTGTCACAGTCAGTCATTTACAGAACACCACAAATGACCAAAACAGTGAAGATATTAAGACGAGATTACTGCAGATGTTCTAGAAAGGCTAAAAAAATATTAGCACTTGTAACTGCCGTGAACAGAATACAAACACAGTGCATGTGCATTGTAATGTAAATTCAATATTATCGGAAAATTGTATTCTAGACATTTATGACTCTATTAGTAAAAGCCATTTATAAGTGAGTATAAAGAGAGCAAAATGACTTCTGCTTGTGTATTATGTCTGCAGCTACTAGTATCATTAAATGTATTATGTAATGTGCTGAATATTAAATGAAAATTCAGTTTTGTCGGATGTTTATAATGCAGTCGAACTCGTGAATTGGAGACTGTTATTGAACGGATGTCGCGAGATGCGAGGCAGGAGCTTGAAGCTGTTAAGCAGCAGCTGCATGAGAAAACTGCCGAAGCATCAACCTACATGCAAGACAATGAATCTCTTCGGGTAGACACTGTTTGCTTTCATTTGCTGGACATTATCTGTGTGGTTGAATCATAAGGGAATCGAGTGAAGATTTTCCTTATAAATGCATTTATTTGTAAAGTTTTACTGAAACGTATTAAATATAGCTGTTGATTGCATAGTCACTGTGCTGTTTGAATGCAGAATGAAATAGTCAGACGTGTGCATTGCTGATGCCACAAATGCATTCTTATGGTAGAAACATCAGCTATTAAACACGCCAACAACATTTTTCACACCGTCATTCAGTGGAAAAGTCTGCATTTCATGAAATAATTGGAAATTGTTTTTTATAGTTTTATGAGTTTGCATATGAAGAATAAGATCTTGTTGATCTATTTAGTTAGTTATGGCTTGAACAAGCAATAAAATTATCCACTCGAGCTTGCAATGTTTCAGACATCAGTATTGTCATTAGAGTCTAAACAGAGGCAGTGCAATGGTGAAGTGGCTGAACTGCAAGCAAAGATTGGCGAGTATGAGCGTCTGTTAGAAGACAACCGCAGCCAGGTATGCTGCTTGCTTGCTGCTCATGTCAGCAATAAGTGTTTCGTTTTAGGTGCTGTGAACATATTGTATTTGTTTAGCCCGCTCGGCAAACTTGCCGGAAGTGCTATATATTTTGCCAATTTTTTTTTCAACTTGTGGTCACTCAGGAGTACTGTTCTTTGCCTGATCTATAATGCATGTGCATGGCAGTGTTCATAGCCAATATTTTCATATAGCGGGACAAGCATAGGTAGTCATCCAAGCTGTAAAAGCAGTGTGACAGTTGGTGCAGTGAAACTCAGAAGTTCCAAACAAAATCATGCATTACAAACACTACATAAAATGGTACGATATTCTGCTTACTGCAGCAAAGTGTGATGATGTAAGTGTAACCGGTGGAGGTGCTATGCGTGTACGTGTACGAGAGACGCCGACGGTGTGTTCGTAAGTTTATTAGATCAAAGTCCTTTTGACCGCTTCGCGATGCGTGCCATACCCGACTGACCACGGGAAGCGATGGCATACTCCCGAGGAGCCGATACCGCACCCCCGCGCCAATCAGCGTGCAGCCCCGGGACGCTATGGCCTGTCACTAGTGGGCGTCATCGGCTGGAGCAGGGCCAGCTCGGAGAGGTGATTTATGGGCGTTCCCCAGGTCCTCTTCATCGGTCGGTCCTCCTCCTATGGATTTGAACCTGAGGCGCCGCCTACTGCGGCTTGGCGATGTCGTCAGAGGACCGTCACCGCGTTGGAGACGTCGTCGCTGTGTCCCCCTGGCGATTACGATCCAAAATTAGGCCCGCGGCTTTTCGGGTTCTTCCCCCCTTATATTTTCATATAGCGGGACAAGCATAGGTAGTCATCCAAGCTGTAAAAGCAGTGTGACAGTTGGTGCAGTGAAACTCAGAAGTTCCAAACAAAGTTCTTACGGTGCTTAACTTTGTATAGCCGTGAAGTGTGTTTGCTCAGGTGTGTAGTTTGTGCTGCAGGTGCACTGGTCAAGACGTGACGCGGAGGATGCAGTTGCACAACTTGACAAGTGTCAAAGAGAACTAATGTCTGCTCGTCAAAACAGTGACATGGAAATAAGCAAGGCACTCGTCTTAATTATTGTTTTTTTTTCTGTTCGCGGCTGCTGATACTTTTGCTACAGAAAATTTGCACATGCTGTTGCAGTATTTTAGTAGATCGGTTGCATAATTGTATGACTATCGTGTTAATATTGTGGGCATGCTCTTCACCAGAACTGTACCCAAAATTTAGTTGGTTTACTGTTGCTTAGTAATTTTTTATTACATGTATCCGTTTTACGATCTTAATCTTGAGACTGAGTCGGAGCCAGAAATGTGGTTTAGCTCTTAGTCTTGATCACGGACGTGTGATCTTGGTTTTGTCGGCAAAACTCAAAGGTACAAGTGAATTGGAAGTTAAACAGCTGATACCTGTATCTGCTGTATCCTTCCTACTATTCTGGTCGGAACAGATTCAGTCACTTCATGCAACTAGAAATATCAGAAGACAGTGTTCTTGCACGTCCTTCTGCACGGGTAGAATGCCAGAATCTCGAATGTTGTGCTTGCTTGGTACATGTCAATCATTCTGTCTGTCATTTTCATTCATATGTAGAATCAAAATATTCACATGTAAGTTACTGAAATGTAGTTTCTCTTTCTTTAGCTGTGAGAAGTGTTTGGATTTGTGCATATCTGTTACATATCTGTCACTATCCTTCACAATTTTTGACACTGTTAGCTGTGCCTGATGTGTGTTTGTCCATAACACACTGGTATTTTATTGAAGCAGTTCAATGGATAAATCTGGTTTTTGCCACAGAGGTAACCCTGAGCTTATCCTAAAATATGCCTTAAGAAATCTGGGTATTTAAAAAACAATAAAGACTCTTCCCTTTAGGACCTTATCGCAGACTCGGACATGACATGTAGTGTGGTCAGATTGGTTTGATTGTCACAAATAGATGACATGGAGCACCCAGCTTTGTTTACAACACATTGCACTGTCTGACTGTAGCAACTAGGCCTCTTGTTTTTCTCTTATGGAATTAGGCCAGGAAGTCAGACCACCCACATCAGTCCTCTGTTCCATGAGCTACACTGGCTGCAAGTTCCAGAACGTATCCAGTTTCTGCGTTCTGGCATACCGCTGCCTGAACGTGACGGCACCATATTACCTGTCCGACGGTCTACGCCGAGCTGCTGATGTTGATGCTGGTTGACGCTGTCTGCGGTCTGCCGACATGTCGACACTGTTCGTATTGCCAATACACCGATCGACGCTGGGTGACTGTGCATTCCCAGTGGCTGCTTCCAAAGCATGGAACAGTTTGCAGCTGTCTGTCCAATGCGCAACGACACTGTCAGGCTTTCGTCGAGAACTCGAGAAGTTTTTGTTCCAGTCGAGTTTCGGCTGACTCTACCACCAGTGTTAAATCACTGGCATACCGGACTAAGCGCCTCAGCAGGCACTTTTTTTGCTGGCTATTTCCAGTGCCCCTGCAACTTTGTGAAGCATCACTGTAATCAGTGCCTTTTTAATAATAATAATAATAATGGTACAAATTTTATTCAACATATCATGGCTTACTGGCATACTTATACTGAACAAGTTTCTAACCAGATATTGGTTCTTGTTATCAGTTTAATATTATGTGTCGGCTATTCGGAGGCAGATTTCGCCATGATGAGCCATCTCATTTAACCGTCTTCCAGAACGTAAGAATAGTAGTAAGACAATCAAGGATTTCTGATCGTCTTTCAAAACCAGAAAATTTTATGTTTATTAAGTCAGTTCACTGAAAATTTTGACCATGTAATGGATGATGGTGGAAGAGGGTCTTAATGGGCCATCTTGGTCGTGTTGATAACAAGTTGCTGCTAACACTGTTAATTATTGACTTTGTAATGTGGGTTGTTGTTACTAATTTCATTGTTTATTGTTGCTGCTGCTAAATGTTGTTGTTGGTTAACTACTAAAACTCTGCATGCGTCGGTCGGTCGGTCGTGAAGGTGAAGCATCAGATGCAGTCTCAGTTGCGTGAGCTCGAACCACTGCCAGAATTGCTGCGCTCGTCTGATCTCCGACTTCAGCAGACGACTGAACAGCTGGAACAGTTCAGGCAACTGCATGATCGAGATATGAGGCTTATTGATGACCTTACTGCCAAGGTGTTAAAGGCATTAATTATTTGAATCATTGCATGCCACTGACAGCAGATGACTTTCTGAGTTTGAGCCAAGTAAACTGATACACATCATACATTGATAGCCCTACTAGATGCAAACTTTGAGAATTTGCATATGACTGTATAGTCTTGACAGTTTTCTTTGTATTTTTTATTAAATATCAATCAATCAATCGATCAATCACATTGGTGGTTTTTGTGAACAGAGATTCTTTGCCGTGTGCCTGTCATAGAAGTGAGTGTGAGAGATGAGTGTGACCGACGGACTGTTACTTACTGACAGGTTGAGCAGCAGTCTCAGTCGGAGGGTGAGAAACGAGACTTCCTGCAGCGCATCGCAGACCGCGAAGAAGCACTACACCAGGCGAACGTAAGCAGTGCACAGTGATGCAGTGCCTGACGGCAGCTAGGTCACCGATAGTAAATACTATGTCACTGAGCACATAAAGAGATGTAGTAGCTGAAGCAGCTTCAAGTTTTCAGACAGACCAAGTAAGCCAATATGATGTAGCGTTGATGGTTGGACACAGATGCAGCTGCAGGAAGTGATGCGTGACAACACGACTCTGAAGCGACGCATTGAAGCGATGGAAGCAGATGTCCAGCGACGCACAGATACAGATCGTGACAAGTTTTCTGTCAGGGTAAGTAGCCCCAATACTGGACAACTTAGATGACACACTCAACATTCAGATTTAACTGGCAAGACGTGTGGAGTACGGCATAGCATACTGCAGTGATGCAGCAAGGATGCACTCATTTCACACTTGGTGGTGATTCTTATCATGTTTACTAACATAAATAACACCATTTGTTGCTGCTGTGGTTGTGATGATAACCAGTTACTGTATAACACACTCAATGATAAGCTTTGGTGGTGTGGTCGGTACATCGTACCACTGACAAACAACAAACATTGACTCAGTGAACTTCGACATCAGGCGTCTTTGGCATCGAATGTTTATTCGATGTATCATTTAAAACTGTTTTTTTGTTTCTTCTACATTGTTGTATAAATGTAGACATATGTGATGTTAACGTGAACGTTTAAGAAGCAGTTATGATTAATTTCGGTGCAATGTGATATTAGGAACGTGCACAGCGGGCACAAATCTTAGACCTGGAAACACAGCTGAATCAGATGAGAGCAGAATGCATGAAAATAAAGCATGACAAAGAAGAGGTCAGTAGCCCTGAGAATTATCTTAATAATGAGTTATTTTTACTTGTAAAAATCCGTACTGTACAACTAAATATACCTTATCTTGCACATAGCGAGAATTTTATTGCAACTTTTGTAAATGCACAAAACACATCATAAAAAGACAGAACACCACAGAATATAGATAATGTGGTCATTTATAGGTGCAGGTAGCAAATACTTCATAAGTCATCAGCAACACATTGCTCTGACTTTGTTGACTGGGCTGTGAAAAATCCAATTCAAATGCTACCGAGAGGCTACTCCCACAGTTAAAGCCATGGTAAGCACATGCATAGCACTGTTGGAGAGAAACAAGTTCTGAGACTGAAACCATACCGATAATTCATAACTTCTTAACGTTGTTGTAGAACTCGGATTTGGATTCAAATATCTGGTTGCGAAAATAGAAATATTCAAGTATTTTAGTAATATACAAATATTTCAAATACTTTTAGCAACTACAAAATGGCATTGAAATGCACCAAAAATTGGTACATATTGGTTCAGGTGTTTAAAAAAATATTGGCATAAATGCAGTCGCATACAGGGTGCGCCAATAAAAAACAATCCCCTAGAAAAAAATGCTGTATTTCAGCGATGATAGTACGGATTTGAACCAAACTTTCAGACTTTGTATATGAGTATTCACACAACATATACTGCAAATTTTATTAAAATAACTGATATAGTTCCTCAGACATAGCAGTTTGAACTTTAAAGTTCACTTTTTTAAGTGAACATGCAGTTGCACACTGAATATGCATGAATAACAAATCAATTTTTTCACAGCTTTTCATCAACAGTTAAAATGTTTTAATCATGAATGTCAGATACCTATAGCTCACTCTGTATTTAAGCAGACTGTTCTCAATGTCAGTGCCCAACAGTTGCAGCAACTCACGATCGAAATCTGTTGCAAAATGATACAAATTTCTTATCAATGAACTCGTAAAGCAAATCATTCTGTATCGTCGACAAAACGGTCTTTCATCTCGGCATTACATTGGCCAGCTTTGTCATGTGTCTTTGATATTGTCCCACCATAGTATTTCACACATGATAATCCATTGGCACATCCATATGGTGCATTTTCTGTTATTTTTACATCAGAATTGCAGTTTAGTTACTGGTTCACTTAGAAAAATGTACTTTTAAGTTCAAATGGTTGTAAATTTTAAATATTAGCAAACATTGTAACAATATTTGCTATGCATGTGGCCTGAATCATCCTTTGTGAAAGCTGTAAATTTGGTGAAAAAAATCTGTTACAGTAACTGAGATAATGAATTTTTCCTAAGGGATTGTTTTTTATTGGCACACCCTGTATATGCATGAATTACGTCATGTCACTACATTATATTGATTTGCAGTCATTAACTTATTATTATTTTTATCATGCGTGTAATACGAGTAATGTAGGAACAGGAATGTTGAAACACACATTAAAAACAAAAAAAAGCAAAAGTGGTATTTGAATACCACAAACAGTATTTGAATAGCTATATTATATTTGAATGTTTGGTTGCAGCCCTACATTATTGATTGCAGGTATGACAGCAAGATAGTGACACTGTCTTTTGGCTGTTTTATAGGTGATTATGGGTTAACGGGCTTGGTTATCTTTCTCCACAAGTTCTGGAAGAGAACCTTTGAAGTCAATAAATATTTGTGTTTTTACAGACCTTTCCTGTTATCCAATCCAGCCAGTAGTATCAGAGCATTGAATTTTTATGTACTGAATAGGCTTAGTTATTTTTTATTTTAATTTGATGTACTTATGTACGATTCATATAATAAATATAAAATATATTGAAGAGAACTAATAAAACACTGACAGCGAAGCAGTTAATCACCACTTTTCATGCAGCGTGTGAATGTTGTTGTCTAGTAGCCTTGGACTGCAGTAACGCCAATGCAGCAACACTAACAGAATGTGTTATTGTGACATGCAGAGTGAACGACGCTTCAACTCTCAGTTGTACGACCTTCGAGATCGTCTCGAGCAGTCGCACAGCACAAACCGCAGTCTACAGAGCTATGTCGAGTTTCTCAAGAACTCGTACACGGCTGTCTTTTCAGACACTTTATCTGGGTTGCCGACAACTTCTGCAGACCACCATAGTTCAAATGTGGACTGTTCGTCAAGGACAATGTACCGACGATGCAGCTGAATTACTGATGTTTGCTGTTCACACTAGCTGCAAATGTGCATGTAGTGCTATGATTTGGCTGAGTAGGTGAATAAATATTGGTCAAGTGTGCTTCAGTGTGTCTGTCTGTGTATGGATATAGTTATATTGATGCAATTAGTTGAAAGTAGTTCGTTAGTATCTGTCAAATAGCTGCTTGTGCAGCTTGAGAAGCACTGATGATACGCTGATGATTCAGTTCTGTGGTGTCATCTACAGGGTGAGTCAATAAAGTAACCCACCTTTTGCATAATATTTCTGCTTGCAGCCGACCTCTGTGGGCAAAAATTTACCCAGTTGTTTGCCATTTACATCCTCACCTATGTACTAATTTTGGTCCACTTATCTCAATTTGCGAGAACTGTAACATTTTTACCGCGCGACGCCTTGCTAAGCGCGGTATATGCCGTCGTCGTGTGTCTGTCTGTCTGTCTGTCTGTGTGTGTGTGTGTGTGTGTGTGTCTGTCACACTCCGGTAT
>Ga0209782_1000381_pt1 | contig 18598 bp, 13 predicted proteins | sample WorMetmaBAHAMAS1_FD_187390 | JGI IMG/M metagenome (GOLD analysis project Ga0209782, IMG submission 187390) | Marine gutless worms symbiont microbial communities from Max Planck institute for Marine Microbiology, Germany - Inanidrilus... | ecosystem: Host-associated > Annelida > Digestive system...
CACAACTGTGAAAAGTGGACAGCTGTTCGATGTGTAATCTAATACACATGAAGATTAATCTACTGAAAGCCGCGATTATCGGGGTACAGTAATTGTAGCCGTATTACGGCTATCGCGCAGTTAAACCGGTAGTTTACTGACGTCAGCAGTATTCAGAAATTAAATGTTTGACTAAATGTAAATAGAGTGCGCCTCTCTAATGTTAAGTGCGAGCAAGTGCGAAATAGTTACTCTTTGCAATGTTTACCACTGTCCATGACGGAGGTTGTTGTGAATAAAGTCGTCAATTTAATCGAACTTTGACGCGATAACGTGCAGTTTGAACGATAAACATGAAAAACAACACATAGGGAACACGTATCTATGTAATAGTAGTGATAGCATAACCGTAACGCGGTGTGGTGAACAATTCCCGGAGCGCCGCCCCCGGGTGGGACTATTACTTTAAACCCATGAATAAACCCGTCTATACATGTTATTATGCGTAAAACAGATGTAACAAACTATTAACTGATCAAAATTTATGAATGTAAACATTATGCTAAAAACAGGACCAGAAAGCTAATGCTTAAGAATGAATGCGACCGGAAAAATGCGGTAGGTCTGAAAACCACAGGACACCACAGAACACCACAGGACTCACCACAGGACACCAGAAATTACCTAAATTACCTGATTGAGCAATGAGACGCCACAGAGCATAACACACTAATCAAGTTCAAAACCTAGGTTTTTGGCTGAAAGTTAAGTTTTTAGACCATATGTATGCCTAAATTGTACAGATGAAGTTTGCATTTATTCAAGCAAATGCTTACGTAAACGATAGGTTATGGGTAAAATTTGGGGATGCGGGTTGCTAGTGTGACAAAAGGTAAAATGTTCTAATCCTAACACCATACTAACCCTAACACTAACCTTAACCTCCTTCCTAATCCTAAATTGCAGCCCCCGCATTTTACCACTTGCCTGAACGATAGAAGTTAAGTCACTTGGGTTCCACCGTGACTATCGAACTTGTTGGAGTTTAACATCCCTAATGGCAAATGACTCAACTATAAGACTAGATTAGAATAGCATACCTAAAATGACCCATTTTGCATTGAGTGCCATGAGTGGGATATAAAACCTTAACTCAAAGTCACTCTGAAAATGCTTTCAATGTTTGAATGTTTTGTTGGCCATATTTGAGAGGTCATGAGCAAACCCTGACAAACTTGATGTGTGTGTGTGTTGTGTGACTTAGACATCTTGCTAGCATTGTCATGACTTCATGCAGCTGCATTGTGCGGTGTTGTGTTTTCTGTGCCATTTCACTATCAGCATTTGCTGTTAACTTGTGTTAGCGACATCCTAAGATGGATCTAAACAAGGCCGACATGCTGCAGTTGTTGAGTTACCTCGAAGGAGAATTACAAGCCAGAGATGTGGTTATTGCTACACTAAAGGTATTGACTATGCAGTATGCACTAAACAGTGTTATTGTAATTTTATTTACCATGTTATGTTCTTGTGGAAACCTTTGATATTGTACACAAGAGTGATCAGAACTAGCGCCAACAGTCGCAACACTGTTACAAAATGTAAACTGAATATAATAATGTACCTTAACGCCACAACACAACATGGTGTAATTCTAGCATGTAACATAGTCCACTGGATGAAAATTAAACTGTCAAAACTGCAGTGTGTAGCGCTCAGAACGAAAATGAGATTCAGCTGTTTTCTTATTATTAACTTGCGGTTGCTACTGCAGACAAGCATGGAAAAGTTATCGAAATATGTAAATGTTTATTCACCACAGAGGCAGATCAATGAAAATAAGAACAGACAGACAGACAAACTAAAACTACAAGACAAAAAATATATACAACGTAACAGCCACTGCTAACTACTAGCACCATTCTACGAAATACATGAATAACATGAAAATTTGTGACCGTATGTGTGAAGCAAGCCAAGAAGTGTCATCCATGCACGTGCAGCCAATAACCCACTGGACAAAATTCACCGCTGTTAGTCCACTCACAGAGGCTGATTTCAGTTATACATAAGACATTCATGACTTTGTATGGACAGCTTTCACATAAATTAATGACTGTAAAAAATTATCTGAAGTGATAAATGCATTCATATGCATAATGATTCAATTAGTGTTGTTAAGGTATCCAAACTACCGCAGAAACCTAGGTTTTCCATTTTTTTGCAAAGTCTGCCAATCGCCAAAACCTAGGTTTTTCACAAACTGAAGGTTTTGAGGCTTACTTATATGATAAAATTGTACAGATGAATTTGGTGAAATTTTTCTTTGACTGGTTAGATTGCCCATAAAACAAGTTTTTGAAAGTTGGTGAAAACTAAACTATTTGATATTGTATATTCGATAACATTCCTCAGTTGGCCTACTTGTTAGTTCATAGCATTATTTGTTATTTTTTAGTGAATTATTGACTCTGTGCAACTGAGTTGTATTGAACGGTAAGACTTAGTTTACATAGCTTTCATCAAGACAGCTGAATCTGAACTGAACATAGTTGTTTTACCGAAAACCTACCAAAGCTTAGCAGCAGTGAAAATTTAGAAACCGTAACAACAGTACATTTAGTTAAACAACCCTATTTTAAACAGTTTAATTCACATACGTAAGTGTAAAGTCATAGCGTGCAGGAATCAGCTGATTTGTAAATATTTGCTTGCAGGCTGAAAAGGCAAAACACTTTTTGTACGAAGCAAAATACGGCCGCTTCGGTGGCCTTGGAGATCCGCTGCATGCGCTGCAGCGTGACTCGGAGTTGACTGCTGATTCGAGCTTCGACGAGTCTGCAGTGAAAGCAATGTATGATGATCAGCTGACGCAGTTAGACAATCTGATATCGACACAGCACCATGCCCAACACCAAATGCGGGAGCAGTTGGGCGCAGTTGACAAGCGCTTTCACAAGGTAACTGGATGATATGGTCGTTAAATCTTCTAAGCTGTACTAGTGTCGGAGAGCTGGCATGACGGGACCAGCACCCCTTACCTTAGGAGTTTGGTGGTGGATGAAGAAAGGATGGATGAGTTAACTTGGTGATTACTCAGTTTGCGGTTTAGTGAGTAAGAGTGCTGTGACACTGTTAGCCTGAGCACTTTTTTGTAAATGTGCAAAATAAGAAAGTAAGAGGCATTTTTGGTGAAATACGAGTTAGTACATTTTAACCTAATTTTTGTATGCTGAATTTGAATATTTTGTTACAAATTTTTTGTTTCTCCCAATTTTGAATTTAAAATTAGTGCTGTGAATGATGTTCGAAATCGCATTTTGTACCCAAAATTGAGTCAACATTAAAATAGCGATTTTGCATAGCCAAACATTCAATTTTTATCAGAGTTATAATTTTGTTGAATGCAAATGTCAGAAAAGTGTAGATATGCCAGGAGATAATTATGAAATGTTAAATCATCGTTCAGATTGTATTTGTAAACATCTTGATTCCAGAAGCGGGAGTGACACAGCATAACTATAAGTAAGTAACAAATTGGTGGCTATGCCAGGTAAAATAAAGAACTTACTAGTTTCTTTCTGTCGGTGTCAGCTGTTCAGTGGCCATCTTTGTCTTGTTTATAATTACTTTTTATGAGTTTTTATTTTAACTGGTTAGTGGTACTTTTGTGTTTCACATTTTTGGTTGGTTGCATAACAGCTTTTTGGTGAACTCATGCATTAAAAAGATAAAATCGTTACAGCACTGTTAAAATGACAGTTTAAATTTTAGTAATTTTACCATAATTTTGGTGTGTTATTAGTGTTATTATGTTGAATCAATAAAATTTGAATTGATTTGATAACACTTGAAATATGCATAATGCAACCATAAAATATGTGGCAAAGCCTAGTGTATTGTAGCACACCCAGCATGCATTGCCACCCCCTCCCTAGTGAATATTTAGTGAAACAAACCCACTGATCAATGCCTGCTGTACATTGTCTTACCTTAGAATTTTTACGGTTACTGAAACAAAACTAACCAAATTGCTACATGATGTAGAGGGATTATCATTGGTGTTAATATGTCTATTGTCTATCGGTTGTGTGATATTCCAATCTGTTGTGGAATGCCAGTGCAAAGAATGAAGGTTGCGAGTGCAATTTGTTTCCAAAATTCAGTGGTTACCATAGCAATGTCTCTTGAGTTATTGAAAAATGAATGTCATGATAATCATCCTCACCTTGTGAGTCAAAGCAATGTTCAGCATGCTCCTCTGAATGTCTGGAAGCTCCCAGTTTAATTTGGTTCTTTTTTTGCTAAAGGTATTTCGGACTATTAACAGTGTTGTGGCTATTGCCCACATTTTGGTCTTGTTCTGGTTGGTGCCAGTGCTAAGAACTAATCTGTTGGTTGAGCAGTTGCATCTAGCCTGCAATAAACCTGTTCAAATTAAGCAAAAAGATACGATTTTGGACGACTTAGGCTGACCTCCAGTAACTGTGGAAGAGATGGGCAGTTCAACAAAAACAGTTTGTTAGTCAGACAGACATACAGTGTTTTCGCAGTGCAAAATTGCATGCGTCGTTCATTAGTGTGCGTTGACGACGTGCTCAGGTGTGTGTCGAGTTGGAAGAAGAGAAGTCGAAACATGCTCGTGACATGGAACAGGGCGACAATGTCACATACATGCTGGAGAAGGATCGAGAGCGCCTAAAGCAGGAGGTTGGATCATCGTACATTGTAACTAACTACTGTGCATTACACACTGTTCAATGTAAATTTGTTGTACATTATCTTTTGCCAACGTCGCTCCCCCATAGTTACAACAGAAGGTAGCATCTGATACTTATATCAACAAGCTACAGGCTCACCGTGAGTGGCCAGTTCATAATGACATCTTTAACAATTTATCCCACCATCTTGTGTCCAAACGTCCTCTTTGGACTGACACTGAAACATCCGACTTAAATAGGTTTCGTGTGATTTTTGGGCGTCGGCAACAGTGGTGAGTAAGTCACTTGCGGCTGACCCTGCAATCCGGCAACGTGGCTTCGACCTTCCTCGTTGCACGTGGTGTGCGCTGAATTGTTTTTGCACCTGGTCTCTGTGAATCTAGACAAGTGGGGCCGTGCATCTTCAGACAGGTGTGAATGTGCGATGGTCCTGTCATTATCACATATAGCGAATGTGTGCCCATTAACTATGGTTTCTGGTAGTGGTCTGCAAAGATTTCGTCTTGCTGATGATGATGATGCAATAGACTGGTCGGACCAAACGGCGATGGAAGCACTCACGAAATAGATATATTATGTCTACGATAGCTGAAAGTGTATTATAGTCTAGCTGTAAATTTTTCATTGGTCATCGCAGGATGTAACCGCAAGTACGAGTATCTTACTGTAGGCATTGTTCTTACATCGCCATTTTGTTGTATTTTTGTCACGCATTTCTATTAGCCCCGTGTGGGCCCGGGGCAATCCCCCCTTATCCCATCACTTACCCACTTCCCCACCTTCTTCTCTATCTTTTACTATCTTTTCCTTTTTTCCCTTTCTTATTCATGCTTCATCTATCTTCTTGCTTTTCATTCCTTCCCATTCTACCAGAATAGTTCCACTCCGTTTGTACGGGTTAACGTTTGCTGGCAGCCACTTGTCACTGCTTCGATACCGATGTCTTTGTTTGATACGTTTGGCATCATTAATGCATTTTGAAATTATTATCATACCGGTACTTTAATAACTTCTCATATGATTTATATTTGTAAGACTTGTCATTGTCTCTCAGCATTTATCACGCTCATTTTATGTGAGTGGCATTGAGTGCATTATAGAATACATTTAAGTTTTGTGTTGGACCTGCAGTAGTCCTGCATTCTCCAGTGTAGATGTTTGCCAACGTACCAAGCAATTTACCACTGCATCATGTGTACCAGATACTTTGGCTAAGATCCAGTCCATCTACATGGCCAGGCTAGCTAGTGGAGAAATCGGAAAATTGGCCGTCTGCAGTTAAAAGCAGAAACAGGTGTTGGAGAAGATTTAAACGAGCATTGACAGTAAGTGGATCGGTCTTTGAAGAATCTGATGGAGCATACACAAGGATGTCATGTACTTCACGTCATAAAACTGGTTTACTGTTATTGAACATTGACAGCAAATAACTCGGCTGAAGCATTATGGTCAGTTTGATGCCCTTCCTGTTCTGTGATGTCCGTTTGTCTTTAGTTGATGACAAAGGGCTGTAAATGAATCTTCACCACTTATCACTAAATGTTTTTGGATTACATGAAGGAAGAGAATATAAGGGCAACTGAGTAATTCCGGATGTCTGGGAAAATTAGCCTTAAAGAGTAAAAATTTGTGCATGTGAACTTTGCAGCTGGAGTTTGAGAAGTCCCAGAACAAGAAGTTGGAGCGAGAACTGAAAAGAGCGTCGACAGTCCACGACGAGGATCGTGCGGCGTCGGCCAAACACAAACAAGTGGCGCTGATGTTGATCCGCGGCCGAACGCGTCTCGTCCAGGCTCTCGTCGAAGCCCGAGCTCGCTGCGCCGATCTGGAAAATGCTGTCGAAGAAGCCCGACGTGCCGAGGCGTCCAACGAGGAGCGACACGTCGAAGCAGACTTTGAACGCGAGCAGCTGCGTGCTCGTCTCTCCAGGGCGGAAGCACAGAATCGCGAACTTCGAACCGAGATCGAGCGACTGCGCGGACTGTCAGTTTCTCGTCCAACAGCATCTCATCCGCATGTCTATATCTCTGAACGAACTGTCTCTCCGACTCCTCCGAATTCGTCGGATCTCCGGCGGACTCCGGTCGCGGCATCGGTGCCAAAACTTTCTCCAGAAATGGACTCCTCTTTGCTGTTAAGGACAGTTCCATCGCCATCAAGTGTTAAAAAGTCACCCGTCTTACATGAAACGAGCTCCAGTGCACCGTCTGTCGTTGCCGATCAGATGAATCCAAAAATCAGTACCAGCGTCGGCCAGATTTTGTCGCCGACAAGCGTGAATGCTACTCGTAAACCTGTTCCCGCTGGTCGTGGTGTTCCGCCACCGGTACCGCCCAACAAGCCACATATGGTGATCAGCCCGCAGGGCTCTGCCGTAAGACATCCCACTCCTGTGCGACCTGTTGCTGCTGGGCAGAGAGACCGAATGCCTGTCGTGGCACAACAGGATGGCGTTGTGAACCACATCCCTTCTCCTCGACTTGTGACGCCTGGTATACATCACCCCACGAGCCCCGTACGGCCCGAATCTTCGGCGGGTATGCGTAAGCCTGGTCCTGTTAACATAAAGTCACAAGTGGGATAGTGAAACGTGGCCGGTAGCGATTGTCCGCTGCTTTGTTCACTGTCACTGCAGCTGCGACACCTTGCAAAGAATGTGTCCCTAATGTGATGGTTTTATTTTAGCATTTTATTTTGTCTGTCATACAACATTATGTCTGATCTCGTTGTTATTTTTGGCGGTTTATATTGTACAGTGTTGCAAGAGAATGATATGCGTTCGTTTTGTTGTAGTAACGTAATTTCTGTGCTCGCTAGAATCGCTTAGTTCTAAATGAACTTTTAGTACCGTGATTTGTCAGATTTGTTAACATTGTGTTAATTTCACATCGTCTATGCTGGTGTGGGTGTGTTAGCATAATACAGGCAAGCATGATGGTTGTTGCCTGGTGAATAAAGAATACCAGGATGCCTGACAACTAATATACATTGTTACAGTATTTCATTTAATGTGCTGAAAAGTGAAAACTGTACTTTTGAGATAATCCCGTATAAGCTTTGGGCTACATTTGGGTTACGCAGTTGAAGATTTAAATCTTAGCTAGCATGCCATGTCCATTTAAGGTAGCATAGGTGCACATCAATTTCTAATGATGACTATTACTGTGTGAGTCCCAGTGCTGTAAGGATAGGCCTTATCCTGTCCATGCAATGTGTTCTACAGACTATCAAACGTGGTTTAAGCTTTTTTGTTATGATGGATGTGTCTATAATAAAAAGAAGTAAAGATTCTATTTGATGTCACTCTATCCATCTGTTTGATTTACATTGTGTCATCTATTCATCTATAAAAGTAACATGTCACTGCAAAGAAAGGATTTTTAAAACTGTTATATTATAATAAATATATTTTCAAATTAAAAAAAATTACTGTTTTTCTTGACTTGTTTTCAAACGAGTATCATGCCGATTATCGAATTTATGATACAATAGTCTCGAGCGTGGATAAACGCCAGCGTTCATAACTTCATGCAGATAGTGAAATGCATATGACTTTTGTGTTGTTGTTATGATGCAGCACACAGCGAATACATTTATATTCTGCGAGACGCTGACTTGATGACGACTTTGTATGAACTTTCTAATATTCAGTTACACATCTTTGTGTTAAAAATGATGCAAAATTTGAAATCTACTACTGGTCTGCAAAGCATGATTTCATTATTATGGCCGTGCAGTTCTGTGGTCACATACATAAAAGTACAGTTATTGTTATCTCGACATAGGTTAACAAATGTCACATTTGCTTGCTTATGATGTGTGATCTCTTACAAGTTACAACCACACGCCACTGGCGGCAGACATGTTCATTTCTCATGCAGTGGCCACTCTGATAGTTGCAGCTGTCGGTGAGAACAAAGGTGGTTGCAGTTCAGTTTCACAATGACCCAGTTGTTGTTAATGGATAATGCTACACATCTGTTAGGTAACTGCCGCGGTCTGCAACATGTGGTGGTGGTGGTGAATTTGAAGCAATTTGCTGAGTGTACAAAGACAGTGTAGTCAGTTACATATGGCTGTTGATGATAGCACATTAAAGCAATAAACAAATTGCACAAGTACATGTATTTAAATAATTAAAAATTAGAGAGTCATGCTGTTTAAAAAAAATCAATAATTGAGTTATTGATAATCATTGAACAACCTCAGTGCAAAACTGCAATTGGATGGTGAATTATCGATCACAAAGCCAGCACAAACGCTTCTGTCTGATGACCAGCGGTGGTTCTAGCATCTCCACTTTGGGGGGCATGGAACTCCGGAGGGGGCAGGTCACCTGAAAATTTTGTTAGTTATATGTACAAAATGCAGTTTTTGACACATAACCGAGATATAATCACTTAATCCCAGATGCCCAATGACACTCACGAAAAATTTAATTCAAGGGGGCAGACCTGTGACTGGCCCCACTCAGAACCACACCTGCTGATAAGCAATATAGTTTCTTACGGCATCTTTTGGTTTAGATTGTACCACGTTAAGTGATTGGCTGGGGAAGAAGTCTCACTAATTGATTCATTGGCTGCTATTGGCCCCATAGTACCTGATAACAATCTTAAGTTATCACTCTGTTTCTCAGAAACTATGCCATTTGCAGCTGCCAATATATGTACGCTGAACATAAAATGTTAAGGATGTAACTTATTATATTTTGAATGCCGATAGTAAATATTATGCTGGTGCATCAATTGATCACATCCTCTGAAATTGCCATTATGTGGCATGGGATGTAAAACTTTCACTTGACGAGTCAGTCTGTTATAGATTTGCTACTGCATCTGATGGTTTAAAAATTTTGAAAATTAGTCAGCATTTGGAGAAGTGGGAAAGTCAACTTTGACTCGCAATATAGAGTAGTGTGGCTGTCCGTATGGCAACTGCCCATGCATCCAATCTGACGTTTCATTGACACTGTGTGTATTATAAATTAGAGCTGTGGTTAATTCACATCAGTTGATAATTTGCAGGTTTGTGTAAGTTCATCATAATGTTATAATGATTTGAGGGAATTATTTTTACATTCATATAATCATAAGAGTATATTTACAAAACTTGACCGTATATACAGGATGAGTCAAAAAAGTAACCCAACCCCAATAGCCCAGTAATAGGCAATTATTATCCACACACGTCTACCAAATTTGCGAAGTTTACGTTGAAATTTACTGAATTGGGAGTCCATTTTTCACAACTACCCTTATTATCTCAGATTTTAAGCATTACTGTCGGATTTCAAACACTCACAGAATAATAAAAATGCAGATTAGCGTCTTCACATAAATTACGTCATGGTTATGTCATTAGATTAAGCCACATATTTATGGCTTGCAATAGCCATAAACACCATGCTATGCCCAAAACAGTTCCAGAGTTGATGGACACTGCAGCAGCTTTGAACTGCCTTACTGCAGAAATACATTGCGAAAGATGTGAAGAACTTTCCCAAGCAGCTGGAGGATAGTGTGTCAGCTTATTGAGGGCATTTTGAATATAAAATGTGATGAGTGACATAACAGTTACTGATGAACACTTTAAACCGTATGATTTCATGAATGTAATGAGTTTGGTTCAAAATAAGTTTGTGAATACTGCTGAAAGCTTAATGGAATGTTAATGTTACAACAATTGTTACAGTTCTCACAAATTGTGAGATAGACCAAAATTGGTACATAGATGAGGATATAAATGGCAAACAACTGGGTAAATTAATGTCTGCATAAGCTGAAATATATGAAAATGTCTTAGGAGGGTTACTTTTTTACTCACCCTGTAGAAGTCGAGGTATGTTTCGTTAACATCGTGTTGTGTTTTGTTACTTCTGTTTTGTCCAACAAATTGTGGAACATTTATGTTTTCATTTAACAACGTTAGCAGACATAATTTACTACAATCTTTCTTTGTCTGCTGTGCATGGATGAATTAGATTTTGTTACTTAATCGATATTTTAAAAGCTGTCCTTTACTAATGTGGAAGCGTTACTTTGATGATTATCAGGACAGGATTATTAGAATGGCTTGTAGTTACTGTAAGAGCAATGAACAAAAGCATGCTGGTAGATAGTCATAACATCGCAGTGAAACGGGAGACTAAAAAGTAACATTTTCCCTGAATATTGATGTCAGTACAGATATACATGTATGTGTCTTTTCTACTTTGTTGTGTACAGAGGCAAGAAGAAATCCATCTGTTGTCGTCACTTACCCAGTACTTTTTGATACTTTCTGTTGTTAAATGGTTCTGCTATGACCTTATTAGAGTCAGCATATCGTCATTTAGACAAAGCACTGAATCTTGCCTCATTCACAGCGAATGTGTTCCAAAGTTTTCAGAGTGTTTGTGAACTATGGAACATTATGAGACATTTTGTAGCTTTTACTGCGAGTTATCGAGATGGTAATTTCAGTAGCTGTTTGAGGAAATGTATGCATTTGGCAGGGTTCGCTCTGACCTGGAAAGCCAAGAAATTGGATTTGGTCAGGGAAAGGCAGGGAATTTTGCTGGTAGTCAGGGAAAATTTTATACATTATCCATGTTTCTCAGCAGTTGTATTATGATTGTTACATTTTTCAACCAAAGTTTGATTGTTGCCTTTTGGGTAAGTGCACAGTTTTGTATGTAAAATATGTTTCAGAATAATTATGAATGTGTGTTTAGGGACAGTCAAGGAAAAATTCCGAATATGGTCAGGGAAAAGTCGGGGAATTTCATTTTTAAGATAGAGTGGGAACCCTGTTTGGGTCATGCGTAGCTGAGTTCTCTGACTGCATTTGTTGAATTATAAGTATTATGGAGCTTCTCTCTGTCTAAGCCGTTGTTTCACTGGCTTCTCTTAGTAACTGATGCTGGTCAGCTGTTTGAAAGTATGTGTTGTTTGTAGTTGATCTAACATGTTACTTCGTTCAGCTGTTAATCGTGATGTATGTTAAATATGGAGTTGTGAAGTGTGTCGGTTAATAATAGCAATTATTGTAGCTTTGCTATGCATTGTGACATGCGATTTAACTGTGAACTCTAAGCTGCTGAATTACTTAATAACACTGGCATGACTTTTGTAATCTCAAGTGGCCGTTTACCTGGAAGATTGAGGTAATGGTAATAAGCTGAGGAGAAATGGGAGAGAATTTAGAGTAAGCAAAGAAGTGATAACAGTGGTATTTTGCGAGTCTCTTTAATTGCAAGTGGTGTTTTTTTAACTTTATTTCTGAGCTAGACCACCGAATACAAAAGTGTAAGCTAAAGTCATCTTTGCAAATATTAAAGAACTTTTCAGCAGATGCAAAAAAAATGTTACGATGACAAATGTTTGTAATAGGCATGTACAGAGGGCACTGACTGGAGAAGTCGGGAATTTTGCAGAGTATGATCACTTGGAAAATGTTATGAGAGCCTATAGGAACTGTCTGTCAACCACAGCCTGTTTTTATCAGTTGGAAATTGTAGATCTAGTTTTCAATGTGTTGTGCTGTAATATAGTGGTAAAATGTCTGAGTTACAGTATTTAAGTAAAAAAATAGTTTCTTCCCGCATATAGATTTCAATCTACGTCCATTTATTCATAAATGGGATATGTCACCATATATAGTTTATTTTTGGTAAAAAAAACTTCCCAATTTACAACCAAGTGTAAGAGCGACATAGTCACAGCTCTGTAACAGCAAAAATCAAAATAATCGCTCCGTTATGATCACAAAACACATGCGCTGTAACATTTAAATCTGTCAGTCATCAGGTTTGAATATAAAACTCAGTGCATGTGTTTTTACCATAAATATTTGCTGTTTTATTGTTAAAATTTAATTTTAAATCTCCATCTTCACCTCTTCAGGTGTCCATGCAAAATTATCTCTAAATTGGACATGCCTTGTTGAGATTTTGCAATCTTTTAATTTACAAGATGGCAGCCACATCATCTTGAACTGTCAAATTTTGAATTTTTAGTAGCCATTTCGGTAGGGAAGGCCAGTGCACATCACCATACCAAAACGTCAAAACTGGAAAAAATGGTTTATGAGATACCGCGATTTTTAAGATGGCCACTGTGTGCAATCTTCAATTTTCTACTCTGTAAATTTTTGGTTGCTCATCAGGTTGGGCGGGCTAATATGCATTGTACCAAATTTCATCAAAATCGGTCGAGCGGCAGCAGAGATATCGCATTTAACATTTTTCGAAATGGCGGCAGTGTGCCATCTGGGATTTTTTAAATTGATATTTTGAACATCTCTTAAGGTCAGGAGGGCCAATGTGCGTCAGTGTCCAAAATTTCATCAAAATCGGTCAAACAGTTGCTGAGATTGGAATTTATCATTTTTTAAGGTGGCGGTTGTCCGCCATTTTGGATTTGCTGGGCAAACTTTGGGACAAACCCACAATGAGTGTTTGGTGATCTTTATCACTGTGTGAAATTAGGTTGGAATCGCTTCAGTAGTTTTGATATGAAAGTTTGAATATTTTGCATAAAAATTGGTTTTGTGGTTTAGTCTCGGGACGCGAGCAAAAGTTTGGGTCACAAAAATCTACAAACCATGCGACCGGGCTATATATTTATGTATTTACTGGCGAGTGTGGTGGTAAAAAATGTACATCGGTGCTGTGTATCATGGGTATTGAGAGAAAAAGCTGTTTTTAACTGTTGTTATATTAAGATACAGTGATCTATTTCTATATGCGCAAAAAAGCCTATAGAAGCCAGAAAAATAACAAACAAAAAAACTAAAAATGAAAGGCAGATGTGTTCAGAAGAAGCAGTCACTTGTCCACGGAATCATTGCTCGTGAGGAAGAGTGTCGACAGTGTGAAGGACTTAAGAAAAAGGTAATTTTTATGTCGGACTGAAAGAGTGAGAGAGTTATGGATGATTACAGGTGAATTGGTAGAGGAAGGTAGAAGTGATAAGCATAGGAAGATAAGATTGTAACTTGAACTAAACCATCACCAAACTGGTGTATACTGTATTCAGTCCACTTACTAATAAGGTATTTAGTAAACAGAGCTTTTAGTCTCTGCCTGAATTTTATGTGCAGGGTGATCACTTTTCTGAAAAACCTGGAATTGTCAGGAAAAACTTTTTTAAAACTTGTTTTAAACAATGTTTATTGGTAGAATATTAGCAGTGGTCAGGACACAGAATGATATCAAATTTGTGCCTACATTAGGTTTTTTTAGTTCTAGACTTTTTGAAGGCGCTGTCATGGTTTGGGGTTTTGGTAAGTATGGCATGTAGGAGTGCAAAAGTTACGGAAATGTCAGGAAATTTTACATTGCCTGGAGAGTGGTCACCCTGTATATGTCATAGTACAGTATGTGTTCTATGACTCCCACATTCTCAGGGTTACACAGTATGGCCCTGTTATGAAACTAACTTTGTATTTTATTCTTGCATCCTGCATACAAAATATTTTGTATATTTTACCCAGTGGTTTGCATAATAATGAATATTGTACATTGCGGTAGGTTCATTTTCTGTGCTGACTCAGAACTATCCTATTGCGTAGTGTATTCATGAGGTTGATGAGATCATAGCAGCTGATGTATGCCAGCCTGTTTTCATTTGTGATTATGGACGTCAACCAATAATGTCTTTGTCCTATTGTGGACTGAAATATGGTTCTCTGGAGCTTTACTTTAAACACTGATGTATACACGTGTACATGTAATTATCATTGCAGTGTATTTAGGTATGAAGTAATTTGTATGTATACTAACCAGTGTGATATTTGTGTCTGATATCTGTTGTTTCAGTTTCGAACAGTGTGAAGAGATGTCAAAACATAATTATAGCACTGTCTGTCTAATTTCTTCATGCACACATGCAGTTTTTGTTTAACTGACCATCTGTGTCGCAGACTGTGCCAAATCTGTCCAGAATGTGAACCTTTCCAGTAACTGGACCATGTTTTAAAATGCTCCTCCATTCAACCAGTTGTCAAATTACAGAAGAACATCTAAATACTTATTCATATTTAACTTATAACTGATTCTGTGTATTTGCTATTTAGACCAATTGAGGGGTGGGATGTGACTCAAATGCAGGTATGATAACCAGAATATGAACTGGTTGGAGTTAAAACTTAAGACAACAAAATGTTGTTAGCTCACAGGAAATGTATCATGGTCTGGAGGTCAGCTTTCTGATAACTAAGGAATAAGATTTAGAACAAGTATGTCTACAATATTATCTTCAAGATGCAGTATAGTATCTTGTATCTTCAAGAATGTTAGGCCCTTACTTATAGCAAATAATGATACTAGACCTACGTTTTAAAGATGATTTTTATCCAAATAATTTAATCATGCAACAATTAAACTTATTTCTGTGGTTTTCTTTATTTATTTGTATCTTCTGAGCCTGTATTTGCTGAAATTAATAATCTAATATTCCGTATATGTATATGCCATAAGTCATTTGGGTGGTAACAGTTATAGGCCTAGTACTGTACATATGTGAATGTGTGCAACTCAATTTATGACGTTATGGTCGTCAAATGCTGAGTTTGTTCTGTAGGCCAGATAGATCTACGAACTATGATGTACAGCAGTATTGGATGCAGGTAGCTGCTGTATATGCGTAGGTTGTTTTGGCGCGGATACACTTTCCACGTAGCTATAGCCCGGTTATGTAGACCGATTGTCTGTAGGCGGTCATCGTAAATCAGTCAGGTCTGCTTTCGTTCGACTCGAGCGAGAGATGCTACGGATCCTGATGCTGATGTTGCTGCGCCCCTTCTCGCCTTACATCTGGCCGCCGCCGGGAACCTATTTCTGGGAGTGAGTCAGTGCTGGCGCTGCGATGTGGGTCGGTGGTAAAAAGTAGACTGAACGAGGAGGCCTGGGCTGGTTGGCTTTGAGCGCCAATTAACGTGGCTGAAACATACGTGGGTTAATGTGAAAAACTAGGCCTACGCCTGAGAACGTTGTCCTGCTTAGTGTTGGCCGTTGTGATACTGTTCTTGTTTACTGATGCATCCTTCAGCATTTATGAACCGCTTGGGGTTCTTCCGAAGTTAGGGAATTAACGAGTGCATGGAAATGGAAATGAATTCTAATGGCGGTCCAATAAAATATTTTCTTTTACATCAGCGCAAATTTTACACGCGTCCTGACGAATTAGTTTCATTTTGGATGCTGTAGTCTTTAACTGTCTCCAGATAAAAAAAAAACTGCCTAAACATTTTGTAGCGTTTGAAACGATGGGGGAATATTTTCAGGCATCCACAAAATTAAGCATACGCCACTAGCCTCTAGGCAAAGGGGTAGCCCCAGTCAGGGGGTCTGCTCCTCCCGAAACGAAATTTATGTTGAGTGTAATTAAGCATTTTGGATGATTATATGTTGGTTTTATGCCAAAAACCGCATATTTGAACATGACTGACAGATACACTCCCCTCCATTCGGAGACTTCTGGCCCTCAAAGTGGAGGTGCTAAAACCGCCCGTAACCCAAAACTCATGCCATATCATGGTAAATGGGGGCAAACACATTTGTACACTTTTAACGATTTCGTTTTTTTCTTACAAAATGTTTACACAAAATCGACTGTTGTGTGGCCACATCCACTCCCATTTAACGTCTTGCAGATGAGACGGATTCCCTATAAAGACATCCATTTGGGCTAAGAACATTAAAATTATTGGAATAGGGCCTATACATGTACTATCGCGGAGAAATCGCGAGACTCTTGATTAAGGTTTGTTCACACCGCGGTGCAGTGCGTTGGGTGCAACGCATCCGGTGTGATGGAACCTTCAGCCAGTCGTTAACACTATCAGCGTGTGACAGACAGTCAGACGGTCAGCATACAGCAGCAGTATCGTGCTCGGCTCAGTCATGACTAGGCGAGACAAAATGTTGTAAATTTAACTGATAGCTTCACGGGTGTTTAATTGGAATGTATGCATAAATAAACAGAACGTTTAATTAATGATCTAGCACGCTGTTAAGCGACGTAGGCTATCTTGGCCCACTACTGTAAAATAGAAGTGGTTATAAGAGCAGACAAAAACGGTAAAGTAACAATAAATTTATTACACAATTCTTTTTATTCGATGGAAGTGATCTATGTATTGAACTCGTAAAATGTACGCAGCTTCAATAAATAGCATACAAGAGCCACAACGAAGGAATTACCGATAATGTTATTCAAACATACTACCTTTAGGGCCTACTCATCAGCTGAGAGAATAATGTAGCTATCCATATTGCAGTGTCGCTAAAAATTTTAACAAGTAAATAGGTATCACAAAACGGCGGCGCTACAGTCACAAAAATATGTTTTCATCCGGAGGTAGAAGGCGCATTTTTGCAACTGTCGCTTTCAACGGACAGTTGGAACACTTACATCCAAAAATCACCATAAGTCGTAAGCAAATAACATACGCACTTCAATAAATATATGCAATGTATTACTAGAATGGAATTTACGACAATTTGACAAAATACACTGAAGGCGTCACTAGCACAACAGTTCAAAAACATCAACTCGTTCGAAATACGCTCAACAATCAAAAAACGTGAACTAAAAAGCCAATCAGACTCCGCTACAGCATCCATCACGGGAAAAAATCTACAAAACCGGAAGTCCGTAACGTATTGTAACGCCGCCAGAAGAGGACCGAGCCACAGCCACGTTGAACACGCACAGAAAATTTGGTGAATTAAAATTTGCATGCGTGGTTCCTGAAACATGCTCGCCGACAGACAGACAGACATGGTCATCGCATCGGGACGGAGTAGGCTAACCAGTTGGCCTGTACATCAGTCAGCAAACAGCATCACAACGTACGTAGTACTAAAGAGACGAACGTGTGAAGTGGAGATGTCGGTGATAAATTACATAAATCCTGAACACTCTGTAGTGTAGATATATATATATACATTAAACGTCAGCAGTATAGAAGCCTATGACCTTCTCACGGTAATGTCAGAAATTTATAAAAAAAATTGCACAGATAATAATTAATAAATAATAACCAATAAAATTAGGACAAAACGTTTAACAGCTACAGCGGGACACATAATGACTTCTGATTGCAGACTTAACAAGTCAATTGAAGATAGCAGACTTTGCCCCCAGTGCTGCTTTATGATGAACTTGACTAAACACTGTAGTCTGACGTCCAACTGGTACCGCCACCTGGCGACATTCTTCTAAACATAATCTCGTGCTCGATTTTGGCCACTTGCCCCGACGTTATCCGCAAACTCGGAAGTACATAACGTATCCCAACGCCGTTAGAGAATGACCGATCCACGGCCACAGGCAACATGCACATAAAATTTGGTAGAGTTCGGCCGTGTGGTTTTTGAGTTATGCGAGCAGACAGACAAACAGACATACTTATCACAATACTTTGCATTCCTCCCGGGGGCAAAGTAATAAGAAAATAAGTTGAACCGAATATGACGGAATGTATTGGACAGCGGTACTCAACGTCATGGCGACTGCAGGACGGCGTCTTGCGAAATTATAATGAACATTTTTTCTCGGTTTCTACATACCAAAAACCGGTATATTCTTCATTGAATTGACGCCCCACTCCTTGCATTCTCTGGTCAGATTCCGCCGCGACCCTAGGTAAAAATTAATTACTCGTAGGGGGCGTATAGCAACAGGTCAAGGCATCTACAAAAATGCTCACCAGTTTTACACTACTGATCGCAATAGTACTTCGCCAGGTTCTTGAGGTTGGCGGCAACGTATGACAGGAGAATGTAGGTCCCCGAGAAGGACCTCGTCGGAGGCCTATGGGTCAGATTCCAGCAGAAATTAAAGTAAGTGCAAGTCACACATTTTAAAAGACCGTGTAAAAATAAATACAATAAATTACATTACGATGCC
>Ga0209782_1000382_pt1 | contig 18590 bp, 9 predicted proteins | sample WorMetmaBAHAMAS1_FD_187390 | JGI IMG/M metagenome (GOLD analysis project Ga0209782, IMG submission 187390) | Marine gutless worms symbiont microbial communities from Max Planck institute for Marine Microbiology, Germany - Inanidrilus... | ecosystem: Host-associated > Annelida > Digestive system >...
TTTTTTTTTTTTGGGGGGGGGTATATACCGATATACCGTCGCTACGCCCCTGCTTACTCTACTGACCCTATACTAACCCTAACCGTTGAACGTTTGGTCAAAAATGTCTATGCAATATTGAGCTGTGCGTTGCCGACCTTGCTGACGACTTCCTGGTAGTGATGTACGCTGTTGACACGGTAGGTGGCGCTGTGAACTATCGGCGGCACAATCGGAATGGCCGGCGGCACCAAACAGTTATTGCAGTCGGACTGACGTGCAGAGCTCATGTTCGTCTTACGATGAACCTTACCTCCAGACCTCGGTAACACAGTCTCCGACGTCATCGTCACTCAGTCTGTATGCTTGCGGCAGCTCAACGAAAACAACAGTGTCTCTGAGAAACACAGCATTAACACTGCGCGCACAGACTATCGCTAGGTCTACCGTATTTAGGAGTATGTGGTCCCGTACTTAAATATTTCGTTAAAATTATTATTATCAGCTGACAAGTTCACGACGCTTACGAGATTACGCAAGACTCCGCAGTGTTGTTGCGCTCGACCTGTCAGTGCATGGCGTACTGAGTCAACTGACTCAAGGAAGTAAACGTCACAGGTGTACTTCTCATACCTGCAATTTTATGTGTGTGGCGTAAGAAGAAATATTCTTTTTCGAGCCTTAGATAAATAAGTAAGTAAGTAAAGAGCAGAGCAGTCTGACAGTTTGCACTGCAGCCTCATTGCTACGTTAACGCACACATCATGCGACAATAGTGTTGCGATGTTCCCGCCTTGTTCCAAGACAAACCAAGTTGGTACTCGATATAGCACGACCTCGAAGGGATACGAGGCTCAGTTAACTATTAGGCAGACAATTCCTACTAAAGATGCCTAAAAAGTATCATAGGCCGTATACGCTTATGTCTTCAACACCACACTTGTCAGTTCTTGGCAGTCGACAAACTTATATACCCAGTGAAATAATTCTTTATAAAGTAAACTGACGTTTTTAACGTTTTTAAATTCAAGTTTCCAATAAACAACATTTTTTTGTTATCGTTTTATATTTGTGTAAAATGTCATTACTGATGTTTTTAAAATGAATTTTTTTGTTTAGAATTTTAATTTGGAGTAAGGCCTATGTAAGCTTAATAACCTCAATTTATCTATAAATTCAAGTATACGTGAATATTTACCTGTAGTTTACGCGTGCTAATGTCAGTGCTCAGTGTTGAGTAGTCAGTAGTGTTAGATATTTGTGATAACTCAAAACATTCTGATCACTCAAGAAGTTTATGTTTAGTTACATTACAGTTGACTGCAAATAAGCTGAGTGAATTTTCTCGATCTGAACCTCACGTTGCCAAGGCAACCGATTTTGGACAAACTTTTGCGAAATGATCTTTATTCAACTCGCTGACATTTCGCAAAGGATTCGAATATCGCAATTTCGCTTTAGAGGTGATAAAGGGCATAATTTTTGCTACATTCTGTGCAGTTTTGGTGAAGATCGGTCCACTAACATCACGCAGGGAGTTTCTATACCTTTTGAGACGAGACGGCAAAAATCGACATATCATACCATATATCTCATTAAATACTGGACCAGACTTCACCAACTTTTCAGCTTTGGTAGGTTCATGTATGCAGATTATAATACGGAAATAATTTTTGCAGCAGTTCAAGAGACGTTGCTATGGTAACCGATTAACTTTGGAGCCTTTTTGCAGACGTCAAAATTGAACGCCTTAACTCTTTGCTCTGGCATTTCCAAGAAAATGCAACATCGTTTTGTAAATGCATTGATTTATAGCTGCACCAATGCCTCTGGTGAAGATCGGTGCAGTAACGTCAGAGTTTAAGAGAGCAAAATTTGAAAATCTGCCGCGACTCGGCTGCAATTTGACGTTCATCGTTCATTTCGCACGCTGGCATTCTGAAATGGATTGGAATGTCAGAATTTCGATTTCAGCAGGTTAATCAGCAGTCATTTCTGTACATTTTATGAAAATTGAGTGAGATTCGGATTAGTGACCCCGGAGTTTAGGCGAAATAAGTTGTACGACCGGAGTCGATAATTGTTACCACGCTTAGTTCACTTATGTTCGCTATGAGGTGGGCTGTTAGGCACTCAGGTGATCAGCAAGTAAGTGTTTATCACAAGTATTCGCTAGGCGGCGAAATTACGGCGCCGAGCGGGCTATACGCTAGGCTTTGCCACGCATTTCTAGTAATTTTTTGTAACAATTATTTAACTGTTTGTTAATGTTTTATTTGCTTTGCCAATGCAGTAATGTATATACGTTTTATATGTGCAAATAAATTACCACTTCCTTACTAATTTGAACTTAGTCTCAGCCCGTTTTGATTCGAAGTTATACGCAGTCGCACCATAGATATTGACGTATCGCCACGTTAGTGTTTTTGGACGCTTATTGCGGCGTCATTTACCGCCGTAATAGATTTCTTGGAAAAAAATAAACGTATTTAGCAAAAAAACAATGTATATGGCCTAAACGCCTAAAAAACCGATGATTCGAAAGTAATTAATTAAACGTCCTTGAAACTTGAGATGACTGCAGACGATTCAAACAACTTGATAATTATAAAGGACATTACTGAAAAAATAAAGCCAAGAATTTATGTACTAATAAAACTTACTTATTTACTTACGTAGGATAGTTGTATTTGAATAAATGTGAAATCATTAAAACAAAACATTAATTGATTGAAGAAATATGTTCTTGATCTTCGCTGCATGCCACCATGGTTGGATCGACAACATGCAGAATGTTTAGGCTCGAGAATTTATTTCTTTAATGGCACACTTTAAAAGTTGAATAATTCCACTATATAAACAGATTTTTTTAAAATGCAAATTTACTGCTTGTGGATCATACACGATATCCAATACACGCTAAAAAAACTTATGAGCCTCTATAGCTTAGCGTTCATGATTCAAGCTAATTGTGTTATAGTAATGGTAAACTAAAAAATAATAAATTTCACTAGAAGTAAACAGTAAATTAACAGCAACGTAAAAACAAAACGCGAATGCGTGCGTCATCGTTAACGAACGCGTCTAAAATGCACACCAAAATTCAGAAAAGGCCTAAACAAAAAGGTAACAAACATTCTGGGGCAATTCCGGTCATCGGCGAGGCACGCCTGTCGTTGCGCTTGACTTCCTATTAGTGTTCTATAGTGAACTGAGGTCTAGACTAGTGAAACCGTTATCAAGTTAGCCGTCATAAACTCCGTAGAACGTAATCACAAACGTTAACAACAACAAGAAGAAAGTCGTGGGTTATTTATAGAGACAGACAGACAGACAGACAGACTGACTAGCCGACTGATATACATACATACCGACGTCTATGTGGGCCACAGTCGACAAGAGTGTCGCATGTAATGATGAACGAATATCTGTCGGTCGACGACCAATGTGGGCCTTAGTGTAACTGCCCGGCAGGCAGTAAACAGCCGGTTTATATATTGTGTCGTTGTAGGTCATGGGTTACATTCGCTGAATAGACCAAGCGTTTGCATATGTATGACAAAACTGGGCCTCAGATAGGTAACGTGGTCGCCATATACATGTGCGATCAAAAATAATGAACTGTTGCATGTTGTGTGACTGCGGCTTAAGTAGCCTAATCGTAGAAGTAAGTGAAATCTAAAACGTCAAATTTTTAACGATTTTAACGTATTTTAATATTTAAACGTTTTTATTCAACAACGTTAGTGTAAAATGTAACTGAAAGTAATTTATATGCTGAATTGTTGACGATGTTTTATTGCGCTATTTGCCTTTCAATCATACATTCAAAATAGTTGGATAATCCGCATGGTGATATAGTAGGCTATAATAAAGAAACACGGACAACAGGTTGGGCCAAAAAGGGAAATCACTGGAGTAGACTGTCAAAATGCACTTGCATGCTGTTTGCATACATTAAATAAGTATAATATCGTGAACACATCTACTGATGCTAGGCGACTTTACAACATTGCGCGAAAATGACGTATAATATCGGCTTTTCGCTTAATAAATTCAAAGAATGTATATGGCTGACTTGCTTATTTACCCGTTGCCTTTATTGGCGTTAATTGTTTTTCGTATAGTTTCTTTTTCGTTATTTTGTCTGTTTCTAACTTAATGCTGTAGATTAAGCTGACTTTTATGTCAACTTTTGAGCATTTAATCGTATCGTATTGTCTCGTATTGATTTCACTTGTTGTTGTCGCTTTCAGATGCTGAGATAGCGCGACATGTGAGCCATTGGATGCCGCCAAAAATTCCACTTTTCTATGCTCACCTGTCCTCCTCAGATTAACCCGGAATCACAAGATAGGCTACCAGTATCCAGGTGGGCTGCTTCGACGTGCAGGTGCATGGCCAAGACACGGACCTCAGATCCCGCCAAGAACTCAGCTCTACTTTGTTGTTGCATTTGACGCTTCAGACGACATTGGCCACAATTCAGACCACCTGAAACTATGTACGCAGACAACGCCTACATCTGGGTTCAGTCTAAAACTAGACATGCGTGGCAAAGCCTAGCGTAGGCCCCAATAGCTCGCTCGACGCCGCAATGTCGCCCCTAGCTGGTAGTAGCAAAACATAACCGTGCTAACACCCAGCGAACGTAGATATACTTACCCGATCGCTGATCGACACCTGTAGTACACAGCTGAACTCTGGTGGTACTGGTCAGAAGCCCACCAAATTTATATCAGATGCTGTTAATGTGCACATACAAATAGTGATATTCCAATTCGTTTTCAAACGCTAGCGCAAAGAATGCACGTGGTATCAGTCCGCCTTCATTACTTTCGCGTTTCACCCAACATTATTTGGTTGCCATGGCTTGACAAATCGGAAAATAAGGTAGAGATTCATCATCTGCACCCAAAGCGCTTTCATACGGTGAAAAGGTTGCGAAAATCGGTCCAGTATATCCGTAGATATTCGACTAAAATATGCCAGCTTTTTGGCCATGTCGCACCAGACATTCACAAATGAGCTCTGCAACTCTGGAGTTGCTGGACCAAAGTTCACGAAATTATTACACGATATAGAGGCATCATTTACGCTGTTAATGCGTACATTGAGGTAGCGATATCACATTCCGTTTCGGAATGCCAGAGCGACGAAAGTGGGGAGTTTGCCATTTTTTTCCACAAAATTAGTTGCCATGGCAACGTCCCTTGAGATATCGGAAAAAATGGAAATCGATCATCTGCACCCCAACACGCTTTCATTCGGTGAAAAGATTGCGAAAATTGGTCCAATGGATCCTGAGATAATGTTTTCCGAGAAATCATTAAAAAAGACAAGAAGCATTTGAATAATGTTGGGCCCATTCGCCACAACGAGCCGCCTCACGCCAATTCACCAGATGTCGCTAGCGGTACTGTCGCGCGCCGCCTGCGCATCGATGTCCACGACAACGACGACAACGACGACGACAACGACAACGCGTGACAGAGGGGACCGCTATGGCCCCATGGAATGGGCCCAAAAAGAAAGAAGGAGAGAGAGAAAAAACCAGAAATTAACGCAAGCAAAATATATAGCCCGGTCGGCAAGTTAGTCGAGCGCCGAGCTAATTTAAGAGACGATATTCACGACTGACGACGCTTTGCTTGTTTTCTATAGAATACGTACTCTATCTACGTCACGGCTGTACGTGAAACTTTCGGACGTTATTCAGTTCAAGTTTGTCGACGTTTCAACAAGTAGGCTATCAGTCAGTCAGTGAGTGAGTGAGTGAGTGATTGAGGTGTCGTTCAGGCGTGTATGTCGGCGAAGTTGACTCGGTTTCGATGTTCGTTTTGTCGACGTCGTAAAGTTGGCGAAGCACCTCGCAACCAGTACGTAGTCATTACTCCTTTACCCTGTCAAACACACTCAACACTCGCATATCACACATCTCGTTTCAGCTGAACTAAATGGCTGTACAGCGACCCAGTTCGCTGTGGCTGCGACCAATCGGAAAGGGCTTACAGGACGGCGACCTGTCTTCGTCATGTCACCAGGGTCGTCACTGGATTTACTGGCGGCTTTTACGTGGGGTGCGCGTGACTTACTGCGTTCCGATTGGTCGCAGCCACGGCAAACTGGGTAGTCTGGGTCGCTTCACGGACAGGACTCAACCGTGACTGCTACCAATGAGGTGAGACTCAGCTGGAAAAAAACGTGACCGCAGCAGTTGAGGTAGCAGCATGTAGTATCATGGATGGGAAGAGAATCTAGATCAAGGTAAAGGTCACGGTGTATATGTGTGACTCATACCTTGACGGAGATTTGTCCGCGAAGTACGACGTCAAATGGCGCATCACTGCTGCTGCTGCTGCTGCTGCTGCTAGTGGTGTTGTGGTCCAAAGCTGACTTGGTTGCTTCACTGATGTGAATCTTCCCAGCTGTACACGTCGCACAATCAACTACAAAGTACAAATTATACAAAAATCACCTGAGCAGATGCTAAGATAGTGCGACATGGGAGCCGTTGGATGCCGCCGATGTGCAAACCTCCATGATTTTTTTTACCGCGCGACGCTATGTTAAGCGCTGTATATGCCGTCGTCGTGTGTCTGTGTGTGTGTTTGTCACACTCCGGTATTGTATCAAAACGGCTAAATGTAGGATCACCCCAAATAATGCCGCACTATATAGCCTTGTTACTCTATTTTTCTGACACCAAATATCACGGCGAAATTTAAACGGGATCACCCGCTATGGGGGCAACAAATGCAGGTGGGATGGGTTAACATTCGACACTTTCGACGAAAAACGAGCTAAACTCGAAAACGGTACAAGATAGACGCATAGTTTCTATTAAAGTCGAATAGGAAGTCATATTCAGTCTATCAAATGGCGATGTTTCAGATGACCTTGGATGACCCCTAACCCCTCAAAACACCCCAATGTTTGCATTTTTCGTCGCCTTTCATATCTTCATAGTGAGTAAACATAGAGACTTCATATTTGGTGTACAGGTTGACCGTAGCTAGTCCCAGCCGATGGACGACAAACCGTCCCTGAAAAAGGCGTGGTTACGTCACGTGACGTTTTAAAATTTGGGGCCCCATCCATATCTCAGGAATGACTGAAGCTAGAGCTTTCAAATTTTGTACAAAAAGAGACTATATCAAGTCTTGCCACAGTTATGACAAATCACCCCTAAAAAGGACGTGGTTTTGCTCACGTAACCAATTTTTGTATGCACAACTGTGGACTTAAAAAAATTCTCCACGACACTCGGTAAACTGCGATTAACAATATCGTCGACGACGGACTAGTGATTATCACACCTTCGACGGTCGACGCTAGTGCTGCCACTAAGGCTTAAGCTCCATCGGTTCGATCTGTCACCGTGTTGTTGCAAACTTGCTTGTATAACATATAGACAACAAATCGATTAAGTTGAGTTTGAGCATTATCGTTCACATAGATTATGTGGTAATAACCGACAGTTCTCGGTCTGCGTAGCAATTTGCTATCGACCGACGCTCGTTGCCTGGTAATTATACTCGGAAGGCAGTGCAATAAGGTCGATTTTACGTGAAGCAGCGTCGCGCGGTCCATCGGCGTTAGCAGATATACTTGTTATACCCCAGATCACGGGATACTATACGATCACGGCATGCAGCTGACCAAGACATTGACCTGTGCAACGTTTTGTTGCACATGTGATTACAATCCACCAACGTTACAGACAGACAGACAGACAGACAGATCGTGAAGGTCTGCTCGTGCCAATAATTTCGTGAAGTAAAAGCGGGCCACCAATCACGTCACCCCTCTAAAATTCATTTGTCATTCAGTTTTGTCTGTCCTATGAAAGTTTCTACTGAATGCGAATTCGTTCGCTTTGCGGATGATATTTTAAAGAAACTTTGAGACGCAAGCACCTCTAAATACAACGTACCTTCACCAGTGCTTTCCATGCGACTCGCCGTATTGACAGTGTCACCGAACAGACAGTAGCGTGGCATCTTGAGTCCCACCACACCAGCCACTACCGCACCTACACACAGTCATCAATCAATTCATGATCCCCACTCTCTCTCTCTACGGACTGTCTGGAGGTTATGAGGTAAGATTATCAGAACTGCTCTGTGAAGTGTTGTAGGTCTATACGACAGCGCACAATGATACGCACACACAAGTGATTAGTTCTTAAATTAATGTTTAGCTTTAACTTTTAAGTTTCATTGCCCTGCATTCTTTGTATACGCGATCGCGAGCATTTTGCGTGCATTTTGGAGTTATCCTAGGCATGTTGTTTCTGTTGTGTTCCTTGCTTCCGTTGTTTAGCCTATTACCGGCCTGTCTGTCTGCATGCCTGCGTTATTAATGTGCTGCTGTTTTGTTTCTTTTGATAATTATGTTAATGGTCGTCCTTGCAGACTAATTATCTCACGATGTAACGGATCGATCTTCACCGGAATTTTTGAGCAATTGTAGAAATGATTGAATGTATGCCTGGCCTGCAATTTATACAATGTGTTGCTGATTCCCTCAGTACGTACATGTAGGAAACTTTTGGCGAACACAAAACTGCACATAGGCCTACAGTTTATGTACAAGCACTGTCAAGTCTTTTTTTTCGAATTTATCTACCCACATCGGTGGTCTATTTTCGTTCCTTAATTCCATGTTACTTTTTATCTTATTCCACATCAACCTGAATGTCCTAAAGCTGTCTGACTCCGACCCCGAGTTTATTTTCCATAAATCGTAAGTATTTTCAATATAGCGAACACAAAACTCGAAATACGTTGTACGACGTAATTTTTTTTCGAAGTACACATCATTCGGTGATCGAAGTAGTAGTAGCCTAGTAGCCTAACTGCGAAACATATAAGCAGTCATAATCGGCCTGCAGTCCGACTCGATCCAGCAGCGCATTTCATAACTTAGTGACCTTGACCTCTGACCTTTTGACCTCAGCGTCAACGCATGCCTAGTGACTGCCATACACTGTATACTACCAAGTTTGGTGTTGGTAGCTGAAGCCATTTTCCATGTAGAGTGCGGACAGAGAGAGAGAGAGAGAGAGAGAGAGAGAGAATCACGGACGCAGGTGATGAGCGTAGCTAATGTCGGCGTGGCATAATCAACGTTATTTTACTTTCATTGCCTAAGTACACGCGCAGATTCAATTCTCTCTCTGTCCGCCGCCGGATGCCGCCTACAGCTGTTCCAGCAGCTGTTGCCATGACAACGATTACGTTTATCTCATCAAATTGACGCAGGTGTGTGCCGCGTTGCAGCAAACATTAATTAATAAGTAGCTTTTCTACCAGCCAGTCAGGCAAATACTAGAAAAAAACTGTGATCTTTAACCCAATTGATGCACCGCTGATGTAGACTAAAGATTATTACTTCTTTGGCAGTGTTTATACTTTCTACATCCAAGATGGTCCGTCCCTCAGACTGACTGAGACATATCTCATATCATCTCATCTCAACTGTACTGCACTCAACTGAACAAAACAGCAGACCCAGTCCAGTCTACTAGTCTACTTGTAGTTGAGTTGAGCCACTTTAGACCACTTCAGACCGTTGAAACATACAAATTCTATCAGATAAACGAGTTCAGCAATTCACAGTTGCAGTGTGACGACTGGGGACATTTTTTGAAGGCAACTAATGTTTCAATTACATAGTATTCTGTCAAATTAATTTGGTATTCTGTATACAGAAAATTATTAAAATCGCTTTATCTATACAACTAGAACTGAAAACTGTCCATGATTGAGGGTCATTTAGGTCCCTCCAACGGCATTTCAAACTGACTTTTGAAAATTAGATCTTGATCTCTAACAATCTAGGAGAGCTATGGTCATCACCCATAAATATGCAAACGGTTATGGTCAAAGGTCACTCAGTTCAAAAGTTAGAGTGGAAACAGACGGACGGACAGACAGAACGCACGGACGAAAGCGATTGCATTACGTGCCGTGCTAGGGCGGTCGTTGTTGGATTGTTGTCAGTGTAAACTCACCAGAGTGCAAACCAATACGCAGTCGTAGTTTCTCGTGAGGCAAGTGAGGAATGATGTATTCTTTGACTGAGTCAAGAAGTTCGAGGGCAAGAAGCGACATCTCCTGAGCGTGACGATCGTAGGCAGTCGGTAGACCACTCACCACCAAGTACGCGTCGCCGATTGTCTCCACTTTGTCTCCTGCTGGGCACGTTGCATTATGGTACTGTGGGTACAGGAGAATGTTCAGGTCTCCACTTTGTAGACATTGTAGCGGTCAATGGAGGCGTCGAACACACTGTGACGACCAACGTTCAACAAAGAACGAACTCAGTAAGTAACTAAATTATACTAAACTATAACGCAAACGTCTAACAAGAAATACGGCTCATTCAAATATTCTTTGTTTAACAAAGCAAATTATCGTACATACAATGTAGCAATTAACATTATTTTATAACAGTGAATTGGCGGTGATACTCTGTGGGAAGGTAATCATAGGTCTAGCCATACATTACAGACTTCAGTGGTCAAGAACTATGAAAGGGAGATAAACTTTGCGACACACCTACGCAGCACTGGACGACACCAACTGTACTGTATAGCTGTGATTAACAAGATGCTGGGTGACGACCAAGTTACATTACATAAAGACTATTGATAGCAGCTGAAGTAAATAAAATCCTGCAAGATCCGCTCCGGCAATACAGATACACGTATATACTGAATTATATGATTGACAAAATACATAAGACAAACTAGAAACCAATGCTATCATACACCGGCAGCAGCAGCAGCAGCAGCACACGGACGCAGCCGGGAATCAGTCAATAATAATGACCGATGTTCCGTGACGGTTTTCGTAACCGTGTGACCTTGACCTATGACCTTTCGACTCTAAGGTCAATGCATGACGAGGTCCTGCCGTAGAGTATTTGTCTACCAAGTTTGGCGTTGATAGCTCGAGTGGATTTTCTTTTTCAGACACAGGCACACACACATACAGTCACGTGATGCCACTGATCAGCCCTAGCCTCCTTGCGGACGGCTGTCCGTCCGTCCGTCCGTCCGTCCGTCCTTGCGGCGTGAGTAAAATAATAAACACTGTGACGTAACGTGACGTGAACCTGTAGAGAGAGTTGAGCATGCCAACGACTTCCATCGGACTACTGCGCGCCGAGATATCCGTGAACCCAACGATGTCGCTGAAGAAGACCGTCACGTGGTCGAACTGCTCGGCCTTGACCTCGCCTCGTCCTTGACCTTGACCTCTGAGTGTTTGGCCTTGACCTCGCGGTTCATCTTGAGTTGTTCGGCGACCTCTCGTGGCATCATCTGACACAGCAGCGCCTCAGCTCTTCGCTTCTCGACGTTCAACTCAATCGACTTCATCTGAAGCTTCTCAGCGTGAGCGGCCATCTTGCTGAGCATGTCTCCAAGTTTCCTGGCGTACCAGAGACTGAGCATGAGGCAGGTGAGAGTGACGAGAACCAGGACAACACTGTAGATCATCATGTGTCGAGTTTCCAACGCTACACCGTCATTCAGACCCTGACAACCAACAACTCAAACACGCTTCACATCTAACACTAACAGCATGATTGCTCTTATTTTAAATCGTTTGAATAAATTTGCTTATCTCTGCAACCTTTCCGTCGATCTCTCTGTTGCAGGATTACTCAGAAAATAATAAGTTAATCTATGTTGTGAACCTGTGGAGTTAAAAGTTCTAACAGAACAAAATGTGTTAGAATTTGCCGTGATCAAAGTTCATTTCTCGAAAATAATTATGTTAAAATTATATCGTGAAGATTTTCAATTACAACGTACTTGGATATGTCTGTTGCCCCACTGAGTACACTTGATTACAACAACAATTTTCCAGCAGATACAGGCTAACAAAGTAAATAAATTTGATTCTGTAGACAAGGTGATTTATATTGAAGAAGCGATTAATAAGTTTGTCTGGTGATGTACAGGGTGGCCCAAAAAAGTTGGCACAATTTGTTTGTACGCCTTAACTTTATAAAATATTAACCGATTTACGAAATTATTTCACTGTCAGAATCAGGAGAAAATTTGTAATAACTCTATCACTAAAGATCCCACCATACTTTAAGTATGTTTCTACACTACCTTGTGAAATGTTGTGTCGTAAAAGCAAATTGAAAACAAGACGACTTCTGTAGCAATACATTTTAAGAAATTAACAACACGAAACAACGTGTTTAATGTATCGGTTATTGTCTAAAGTAACTGTCACATTCGCGTGCAGTTTTACATCAAATGTTCAATGTGTCCACATTGCTGCTGGACGACGCATTCAAGCCGTCATGAGCAATGTCGTGATCAGTGAAACGCTGCAACAGTTTGCCCCACCAGTGACATTTCAGTGCAGCAACACACTTGAGGTGTGGAGGGATCTTAAGTAACGGTATTATTGCAAATTTTCTCCTGACTCTGACAGTAAACGAATTTCGAAAATCGGTTAATGTTCGATAAAGTTACGGCATACAAAAATATTGTACCAAATTTTTGGCCCAACCTGTTTATATATGTGGTCGTTTCCGCAATCATTCGATCACAGCACGTAAAGGAGAGTTCGCATTGCACTGACCGAAGTAAAATGAAGTGAAGTGGTAGGCTACACGGTCGGTAAAACTACATCCAGATCAGCTGAGTTAATGTGATGTGAACGAGGTAGACGGGAAGGGAGCGAAGTAGTCAAGTTTAGACCTGGAGGATGTACGGTATGATGTGGTTCTGTCGAACGTTGTCAATGGCCCATATGAAGTGTTCCATGTCGTCACCCCATCTCACCGTCAGCTCAGTTCTCTCGGCGTGCGTCAAGTTTGCACAGCTTGCTGCAAACCTGGGGTCGTGTATCGTGTCACGAAACTCGGTGACATTGCGCTGCAGCAGCGTGTCAAAGACGTGCTGATTCAGCAGCTGCTTGGCGATGACGTCATACGTAGTCGCGTACTCGAGCAGCGACTCCGACCTGAATGATGCACATCGCACTCGACATGAAACAGGTCAGTAGGGTCAGAGGACCATTTTCAGACCGGAAGTAAAGTGACGTCATTCCATAGAGTAAAATTAGTATAAAATACCTAAATATGTAAAAACATATAGTTTTAATTATTTACTTATTTATTGTTTGAAGTATTAAATATTCTGTGGCATTATGACCACTAGCCTATTTCTACTTCCAGTCTGAAACCGGTCCTCTGATGCTACTGACCTGTTGTATGTTGAGTGACATACAGGTCATTCCAGAGATTCTCTTTCCAACTAGCCTAGTCTCTGAGGAAACAACACCGGAGAAACAATTAACGCAAAATATACAACATCTACAGTAACACAAAACACACAATAGTATATATGGCAAAAACACACCAACCGCAGCTGTTAACAGTAAGAACTGCTCGGATAAGTAGTAGTAAAATGGATTGTGTCACGTGACGCAGTAGCGTCACTTTACTACTGATTACGTGTGTGCATATCATTATGCACAACTGTCCTATACACTACACAGCCCAGAACAGTTCAGATAATCTTCCCTCTTAACCTCCAGACAAATATCATAGCTTTTATGAAGCGACTGAGAGTGGAATGCAATAAAAAAGGCGATCATTGATGGTGACAGGTCACATGACCACATAAACACCGTGCACTAGTGTTAAGGTCAACATCGTGATGCATAATTACAGCTAGAGGTTACTGTTAAAACCATTCGAGAATCAAGGTCAATCTGTCGTAACAGTCCACAACGATTGTGCTGACTTGGCATGATCTCGTTGCTGACCAGAATATAAGTGCTTCAAAAAAATCTGTTAATTGACTGTTAACAAAATTCAACCAATCACGATTGGTTAAACTATGTCAATTATCTGATTTTTCTGAAACACTTCATTAAGCGCTTAGATGTTGGACAGCAGCAGCCTTGGCTTAACCACAGTGGGTTGCGATCGCAGTCACGTGACCTCTGTCGACCAATGAGAGAGCTTTATGACAGCAGACTCAATCTACTACTGAGACCTGCCATGTAGTTGAGAGAACTCGGCCTCTTGAGCTTCAGAGAGATCACACGCGGACAGCATGTATGAGCCGACAGTCCTCTCGACACTGAGAGCGTCAGTGGCGAGCAGCATCGCTCCATCAGCCACCACTGACGGCCAGTAACTTCTCGTGTTGATTTCTGTTGACTTCTCCTGCATTCAACAACAGCTCTACTGCGATATGTTGCTCCTCCTCGTGAATGCTTACACTTCCCTCAGTAGATAGATACGGCCGGTTTCGGATCACGTCCGCCATTACTAAAAAGGGGCGTGGCACTTCCGGAAAAAGTGATCCGAAACCGGCCGTATCTATCTACTTCCCTCCTACGATTTATTGACGGACTTTTGTACAACGGATCCGCTGTTGTCGATGACGATGATTATAATGATAATGATTACTTTACTTAGTGGTTTTGGTTGAGATATCAAAACTTAAGTGATGAAAGCGCAGTGGATTAGGCTACTCCACTCATACTGAGTAATAAAAATATAGATGCAATATCTCTTCTGTTCAATGCCAAAATGCTGTTTGCCCAAAACAGTGCACTGTGTAAACTGTGCTCTAGATTTGTATATTTTACTTAGATTATTAATCATTGAAGCCAATGGTTGTTCTTTGTAACATATGATTTATAACGTTCGTTCAACAAGTTTCATGACCAGCAATGATTTTGTAAAAAACTAATTTTACAGTAGTTGATGAATTACCAGCAGCCAGTGCATGAACTGTATCGTGATGTCGCTGTAGAAGTCGAGAACGTCGTGAAAGTGGACCGACTGTGTCGACACTTGACCACGAAGTGCATTCAACATGTCTCCCAGCTGACCTGTTGTCGTCAGTGGTACGTCGTTGATCACCAGTCCTTGAGGCCAAACCGGTAGACTGAGCAAGATGTAGTCGGTGTGCGATCTCTGTCTGAACATCAGCACATTGGCGGCAGCGTCCTTGCCGTCCAGAAGGACCACCGATGTCGTCAGTCCTCTCTCAGCACGTATTGACGTCACCAGTGCCTCGATGTCGGCGAATACTTGGAACTGTTGTGCGGCCAACTGCTGGCTGGCTCGTTCAATTCGGTTGCTGTGAAGACTGTAGCTGACGAGGCCGATAACTGCGGCGACCGGTAACGCCACGACCGACAGCAGCTTAATGTACTGAACTACAGTTCGTCGACGTCCACGGGAAGACTCCATCACTGCTTCCAGCATCATTCGCTCTCCTTCTGACGACGTCGTGCTGGGATGACGACGCCACGCCTGTGACATGCCACTTCTCAGTACTGTACTAGCCAACAGAAACGTTATATAGCTGAGTCAGTCAATCAATCAATCAATCAATAAATCAATTTATTTTGTCACACACAAACTCAGTTTGCAGTATAACAGAATAGCAAATACATTTAGCTTATGTGTGACGGGTAGTACGCAAGGAGCTTATGCTCCGCATAAACGGGCTACCCATGTACAGTGAAATTACACATATATATTGCAATACTGAGATTAGGCCTACAAGAAAAGAAAATTAAAAAAACAAGCGAGTGTACAACTCAACACTCAAAACACAATTAAAAAAACAAATACATATGAACATACCAAAATATGATGTGACATGGCACTGCCACTAACCTGACTCATTGCGTGTTCTCCTCGTGCTGTCAGTCCGTTAATGTCGTACACTCTATTTTCACTCACCATCATGGCTGCATGTCAACACCCAAACAATCAACATATCAGTCGTTAGTGTAATAATGTATCAGTTCTTTCTTTACATTCTGCAAACGAGAAGCATTTGAAAAATGTTCGGCCCATTCGCCACTGCGAACCGCCGCACGCCGCCTAATTTTACATTGCCATTCACCAGGTGTCGCTACTGTCACGCGCCGCCACTGCCGCACGCCTCCTGCACATCGATGTCCACAACAACAACGACAACGACAACGCGTGACAGAGGGGACCGCTATGGCCCCATAGAATGGGCCCAATAATGAAGTTGAAGTAAAGAAGAAGCAACTAAATTTTACACTATACACGACACTCCAATCATCATCATCATCATCATTATCAATGAGACGCAACACAGTCGTCGGTTTTCACAGTTTTGTATGCATGCACCGGCAACTGTGAATTTCTGAATTTCGCTCTGTTTGGCGACTCGACAAGAAACAACTCCAGCTGTCTGTCTGCCATCCATGACCGTTCCGTGTGCCAACGTCACCGCTCAACTTCGACTAAACATTTACTGCGACGACGAATGAAATGTTTTTGATGAAGCCCGCATTCCACGACGCCGACACCGACACCGACTCCGACTCGCCCGACACGCCGACATCCTCGCGACGATCCTTGCGATGATGTCGGTGTCGATGTCGGTGTCGTGGAATGCGAGCTTTACTCAGCAGTATTCAGCAGTGATACATGGACGCAACGTTCTGACCTGTAGCTACAGAAACTTGTGTCAACGCATCTGATACACAACAAAAACTTTCAGCGAAATAAACATCGTCACGTGCGTAACAAAAGCCAGCAGCAGCGCCAGATACGAGGTGCATGCCTTGTAGACTAAAAGCCGGTACACACTACCCGTATATACGGGCCGTATGTACGGCCCGTATATACGGGCGCATTTTTTGCACCCGTATATACGGCCCGTATATACGGGTAGTGTGTACCGGCCTTAAGCACCACGTGATGACCACGTGATGACGGCATCAATCACGTATTGATACTCACGTCGCCTATGATCATTATTTCCCGGCGTCTTTGAAGGAAGACGCAATAAGAACACTGGTCACGTGGTCAGCTGAGACGTGAATACGACTACGTGATACGCCTGATAACGACCATCTATTGACAGTCTTTTGTTATGATTGTTCAATACATCTATAACCTTGCTAATAGTTGTAACGAGGACAAACGCTCATCTCTGAATGCAGATTCTCTACTGTTTGCACTGATGTCAGTTTAAAAATCTGTTCCGAACTTGGGCCCAATTTTGCAATAATTTTGTCAAGTCTGTACAGATTATCCGCATGCTTTCAGTGTTCCTGTGAGAGAAATTAATAAAGTGCACAAATTCGCACCGTACCGTAGCTAGCTGTGCAGTATCATGATTACGTTACGTTGTAAAACTGACAACATTTCCCGTTATCACAAATTTTCACAGCGAATGACTGCGATATAAAAGAAAACTTTTACCTCTTCAATATGTAACGCTGTCCGACTATTACGAGGAAGTTGGCGCCTGCTCTATCTGAGTGTACACATCTATACAGTATGCACACCAATTACACTCGGCGCATCACCACTTGGCATTCAATGGCGCCGGCGAGTACAAGATGCTGTTACACTATAAAAAATATCCGTGTATCCACAGATAATTTGTGGCGAGTTCTCAATATTTTAACGATACCGACGCTTGCATCTGCAAATCGACAGAATAATGAAGCCAAGACCCACATTGCAACGGAGGCTGGGCTGGCTATATTACTCCGATGATTTACCGATACAAACTTAAGCTTATACGGCGGTACCGGTTCCGTTAAAATATGGAAAACTCGCCACAAAATATCCGTGGATATAAGGATATTTTTTACAGTGTATAGCGCTTGATTCGGCAGCTGTGTCCGATGTCTCAAAAGGCGGGCCATCATATAGCAGAGGACAGAGGTGTGTGGACTGAAAACGCATGGAACCTGATCCACATCGAGTATTAAATTAACGGGTCCATTTTTGCTAGCATCAGGATTTCGCGAATATTCCGCCAGCTTTCAACTTTATTGATCGCGTTGATTCGCTGATTAATCGTGAATTAAGGTGTATGGTATTCGATTAACTAAATTTGGTTTCAAATCCACAGTGAAACTGGTTATAGATTCGTTGAAAAAGTCCATTTGATTTAAGCCTACGAATCTGAAAACCTTTTCACTGTGAATATGAATTAGGATTCGATGTTCGAGTGGCAAGCCAACGCCTTAACCATTACAGGCTCTCGCTGTCGAACAGTGTGAACGGCCGTTGATGTTACTGTACTCTAACAGTGTGAACAGCTATTGATGCTAGTCTATAATGCGCTGAAGATCAGATGACTGTCGATTTCCTCCTCTGTCTGTCGGCGATGAGTTGAGAAACACAATCGTTGACTCGTGACGTCTACGGTCTTGACGTCTGTCCGTCTGTGCTGTCTGTCACATCGTATCGCTTTGTCACGTGTCACGTTACCACAATGCACAATGACGCTGGGCTTGACGATTTTGTAATAACAAACCGGAAGTTTGTGTAGTCCTACCGACCTAGAGACTCCACTGCACCTCTCTGAACTGATGTTATTCATTGAAGAATACTGGTGAACTTCAGTCAAGTAACTCCGGTCATTACGAAGCTCGTCTGTGTATATCATTCTGTCTACCAATACTGGACGAAAATCGGCCTCACCACCTCAATTCGTCGTGCTGACATTCCGAGACGGATTGGATGAATGCAATGCCGATAAGCGCGTTAACATCGGCGATGACCTCTCTACTTTATACCTACTTACTTATATCTGATAGAAATTTGGT
>Ga0209782_1000383_pt1 | contig 18588 bp, 9 predicted proteins | sample WorMetmaBAHAMAS1_FD_187390 | JGI IMG/M metagenome (GOLD analysis project Ga0209782, IMG submission 187390) | Marine gutless worms symbiont microbial communities from Max Planck institute for Marine Microbiology, Germany - Inanidrilus... | ecosystem: Host-associated > Annelida > Digestive system >...
GGGACGGTTTGTCGTCCGTCGGCTGGGACTAGCTACGATCACACTGTACACAAAATATGAAGTCTCTATGTTAACTCACTACGAAGATATGAAAGGCGACGAAAAATGCAAAAATTGGGGTGTTTTGAGGGGTTAGGGGTCACCCAAGGTCATCGGAAACATCGCCATTTGATAGAGCGCATATGACTTCCTATTCGACTTTAATAGAAACTATACGTCTATCTTGTACCGTTTTCGAGTTACAACGCGTTTTTCGTCGAAAGTGACCAATTTTAACCCACCCCACCTGTATTTGTCGCCCCCGTAGGGGGTGATCCCGTTCGAATTTCGCCATGATCTTTGGCTTCAGAAAACTAAAATCATGGGGCTATCATGCGGCGTTGTTTGCGTGATCCTACGTTTAGCCGTTTTGATACAATACCGGAGTGTGACAGACAGACACACAGACACACAGACACACACACAGACACACGACGACGGCAAATACCGCGCTGAGCATAGCCTCGCGCGGTAAAAACGATATAAAATGTTTGTAGTAGCTAAAAAGCAAAAAGACAATCAGCTTAATGTGAAGTATACTGAATCAGACAAATATAACTGAGGGAAATAACTAAAAGCAAAAACGGCAGCAGTCAAGAGCCAATGGAGTAAGTCCTGGGGACAGAGTCTTCAGTGGGTCGAATTTGTGACCTTCAACAGATTTTGTGTTATGCTCTTTCGTTTAAAACGCAACTTCAGGCACTGCGGTCATCGGAGCATCACGTTTGACTCGCAACATATGACCTCCTATTAGTGTTCTATTGATCGATTTAGGTCTAGACTGAACCGCTGTCGAGAAGCATACTCATGATGCGCAACAGAACCATTTATGTAAAACATGACGTCATCCACATATGCCAACGCGACAACGTCGCATCGCCAATTGATCACATAATTAGGCAACAAGTACAGAAATTGACGTTCGGTCCTGTGGTTCTTGAGGTACAGTGTCGGCCTATCCTCGCGTACCGACTACCGACCCACAGACACAATCACAATCATTCGCACCACTCCCGGGCGAAGAAAATCTAAAAGCGCTATGGAATTAATGCGGCGGTCATTAGTAAATCTTCACATATGTTGCTGAAAGCTACGGGGGACTTTTCTTTTTCCGGTCTGCAAATATCCTTCTCTGTACGTACGGGCTAGCTTTCGTAAGTAAGTATATGTAGATATAGTAACTTGCTGCGCTTATCTGGGCATTAGAATTTACCTGCAGGCTGAACGGTCGAGTGCGCGAGTACGTGCGTGCAGGATATAGCCGACGGTCGGACGATACGCTTCGGCGTCTCGGCGGACGGTGAGTGAGAGAGCGCGAGCAACGCGAGCACGTTGCCTGCTGCTGCTTAATGACCCTTCGCAACCACCGCTCGAGTAAACTGCATCGCCGCTTCGCTATCTGCGGCCTCTGTGCACCCACTTAAAGCCTCCCGCCGCTGCAACCGCATGGCAACGAGCTGCAGACAACACCCAGTACGCCGCATACCGCCGCCGCCGCTTTCACGTACTGAGCCGTAACTGATCTTTCGACTTCATATACTGGACTGTCTATGTAAATACGATGTTAACGGTACCGTCGGCCGATTATTATGAAGGGCCGCTATTCCGACAGTATATAATAACTTAGCGTTACTGTACGTGGTGCCATCTGCCAGTGACGGCCGCGAACTACCGCGGGCGAGCGGCGGTACGTCGTACGGTCGTTCTCGGCATGCACGTCGATCCTATTTCAGAATATCGATCACGACGTTCAATTGTGCCAAAATTGTGCAAATTGGTGCGGCTGTATTAAAGATATGCGCATTTGAATGCAGTGGTCTTGCTTGAGTTTTGCAAGTGGAAACCCAAGTTGTTGATTTTATCGCTAGGTGGAGCCACTTGTACGTGTTGTTTACTACAGATTTAACCGACATGTTCAGAACGATACTATGTTAAATTGTACAAAAATCGACTAAATTCTTTCAGTCGTTTTGAAGATATATATAAGAAGCCAAAACTCAAACGTAACCTAATGGCCTTTTTTGGCTCACCATATAATGCCACCCAGTATATATTGTAGACCATAAATTTCCACATACAGAAACACAGCGCCGGTGCTTTAATGTACAAAAGCTATGATGTAAACACGTGAATGCCAGTAAAGTGATTCAGTCAATATAACAAGCATTGGTTCGTGTAATCGTGTAGCATGATATTCGATATCGATACACGAATATATTGAAAACCGAAACGTGTATGTTTAAGCAGCACTAATTCGTTTAATGGAAATGTTTATTGATCTTAATCACGTGACCAAAACATTGGTGAATTGAGGAATGAATTGTTGTATTTAAAAGGTTTTCTGTAGGATATTTGATGTATATAAGACTATTTATTTAAACTCGATACCTTCCCATGTCAGAGACGTTGTTTTGAAACGTTATTTTGTATTTGTGGTTTAGTGTGCTCTTTGTGTATGTTGTGTCAGTTGTGTGCTAGCCGGATGCTGCGTGGAATAATTATAAGTAAGTAAGCTAAACTATACAAGATTCCATCATTGTGCCCATATCATGGTGCACAAACCAGTAATGAATGATAATCACAAACAGTATACTTTGTCTTAAGTTAATAATGATTATTTTCAGCAGTATTACTTTAGCAGTTTTAGACGACAAAAAATAAAGCTGCAAAATTTTTAACGGTAGGAGAATAGTTACTTGCCATTAGTCCTGCCTGATATGCATTGTAAGTTGGCAATTGTAAGTTGGCAACTGATGATGTTAAAGCTTGTAATTATTATTATTAGTATTATTGTTTGTGTGTTGCATGTTTGCAGATGTGAAAGTCGTACTGGTTGATGTGCAGAACAAGTGTGAACACTGCAGTTTTGAACTGTTCAGTTTATTGAAAGATAACAGTGTATTGCCGACAGTGACAGAGGTGTAATGAGTTGTTTACTGTGTGGTTCCACCAAGCAACTCTGCAGAATGGTTTTGTCCCAGAAGCAGAGAGAAGAGTTGTGAGTTTACCATTTTTTTGTAGCATGATTTATTTTCAGATGTTTTAATTTTAGAAATTTATCAGTATTTGACTTTAATGCCTGCATGAACAGAAGATATAGCTAAAATAGTGCATATTTGGTATTTTTTTGTTTTAGGAATAAAGCTATTGCAGATTATCTTGCATCAAATGGATACACAGGCACCTTATCTGAGTTCCAGAAAGAGGCTGATATGGTAAGTAGTGATATACAGATTACAGAAATGTCTGTGTCCATTCCTGGGTTAGATAAATTATGAGGATTTGGCTTTTTCTGGGTAATGTAAACACTTTGTTTTTGTTGTTTTGCACACACTGTTTATTAAATACTTATGGTATTGGGAATTAAGTAGTGACAGTGTGCTTCAAAATACAGGAGAGAAAATTGTGGACTGTAAAGCACAAGGATGACCTAGTAAATGTGGATTGATTATATAAAATTGAACTGATTGGATGATTTATTAAAAGATATTGACAACATTTGGAAATGGTGAGCTGGGATATTGTATGTCAGTGCTAATGAATATTATGTGTGGTACATTTTAAAGTTTTGCTGTCAGACATAGATGAGATGTTTTTTTCTTTGTAGCCAAGTGATCTTGAGAATAAGTACAGCGGTCTGTTGGAAAAGAAGTGGACATCCGTGATTAGATTACAGAAAAAAGTGAGATTTATTCGGTTTTGTCTTGTCGTTAGCTTATTGAAACGTTTTTTGTTGTTATTTTTGACGTTGAAAAGATTACAATAATTACACTATAGTTATATGATGGTTTATATAAAGCTTTAATAATATGTGCTACCTGTTCCTTCCTGTTGTTGAAGGACGGTTTCTGTTGCTGCATGTGCATCTTATGTGATGTGATTTATTTGTAAGAAGCCAGCAAATTATCCAATTTACATATTATATAGTAGTCTAAAGCAGTTAAAGCAGCATTCATTACTCAAATATTTTATGCACTACATTATTTTCTTTCTTGTTTTTTATGTCAGAAAAATTAAGAACGTTGCATACTGCTGTGTCCATTCAGGTTGTTGAACTAGAAGCCCGACTTGCTGAAACGGAGAAAGAAATACGATCGGGTGCTCCAGGCAAAGACAAACGAAATTCTTCTGAATGGATTCCTCGGCCACCGGAGAAGTACTGCTTAACTGGTCACCGGAGCACAGTTACACGAGTGATATTTCATCCAGTATTCAGCATCTTGGCTTCAGCAAGTGAAGATGCCACCATCAAGGTACTGTTGCACACTTCTGATGGATGCTGATCTTTGGTTATTTTTGACAGCAGAAAAATTTTGTCAATAACAGTATACAGACATACATTGATGATGGTTACGTACTGTATGATGTTGGTTGAAAGTTGATTTCTCTGCCTGCAGTGGGGAAGTGGAGTATGGTGATCAGCATATCCGTCTGTATGTGTCTGTCTGCTAGCATATCTCAGAAACCATGTATACAAACTCTATCAAATGTTCTGTGCATACGTCGTCTAAGCTTGGCTCACTACTTCTCTGGCAGAGTTAATATCTGTTACTTGTAGTTTGGGTTTTATGGATGACATCATGTTTTTGTTACTGCAGGCCGCCAATAGGATGTGAAACATACGTAGCCTATCGAGTAGCTGCAGATCTGATTACCTTGAGTGTCCTTGAAAATCATTCATTTTTTGCTAGCCTTTTCAAATGTGATTTGTGTACAACATAGTTGGCATGACGAAGTGCGTTGTGCAATTCTCTCAGTGACAGCAGAGCTGCTTCACTTTAGTGATAAAAATCATAAATAATAGATTTTGATTTGCTCTTGTTTTTTTGTAGGTTTGGGATTACGAGACTGGTGACTATGAGAGGACATTGAAAGGGCATACTGATTCAGTGCAGGACATTGCATTTGATCAGTCTGGTAAATGGCTTGGTAGGTACCAGGTACTACAGTAACAGTACACATACTTCGATTCATCGTGCAGGCATGGGAAGATATATGTTGTATGTGAATGCAGAAATATTTTTTCTAAACATCAGCAGCGAGAAAATATGCTACAGTAGACCAACAGGACATGCAAAACTGATGTTTGATTAACTAAACCAAGCATTATTGCAGATGTTTGTATTGTATTACTGATGCTTGTCACGCGTAAAAGATGTAAAGTTTTCTCATACTCATTACCGAGCATTGGGCCCGGAGCTAATCCTGGTGTACAGGCAGTCAGCTCGCAAGTGACTTAGGCATCCACCCGACAGTATGTTGCTATTGCTTTCAGCTATGCCTGCAGTTACCTTCCCAGCCGAAGAGCATCACCGCCTATAGGCTGGTACCAAATTATACTGCTTGGTGACAGAGGCAGATGCGTGTGGTCAGCTCACACAAAGCTGTTTCCTGGAAGCGGACCGGCCAAGATTTGAACCCTCGACCTTTTGAGTCGTGAGCGAATGCTGTACCATTACGCTACACAGGAGGCCACATTGTCACACGTACAATAGTGGAATTGTTGAAATGTGATTCAGGTGTTTCATTCGAAAGTTACAGGTCATCCATTCTTGATGTAATATGAAGTAGGGTAGTGGTCACATAGGTCCGGTGCTCAGTTGAGATTGACTGTCAGTTAACTGGCCTACATTCTAAGTTCTATTTCCACTATTTTCTGTTATATTGCAATGTTGCACTGCTGAGTGAACGTGTGGTTTGAGTTAACTTGAATTCTTTCCGTTTAAACCAGTGCCACCAAAGAAACCATGATGTGATGGAGTATCATCAGCTATTAAATTTCCACACACCTATAGTAACTGAGTAGTTTTATGTCTTAATACTTTTTGACTTTGGCACTATATAAATTGTCTGTTTACTTCCTTAGTTGCTAACGCTATTCATAGTATTCAAGTCATTCAGTGTCCGCATAGGCAGCATCTCGTAATGTTTGTGGGTTATCTCATGTATCATCAACTGAAATTTTTCGTTGCCTTCCATTTTGTAATGTGGAATAATGCTTTTCGGAGTTTATTTTTTTATATGCTGTCGTATTTATGTAGGGTCGTTCCGGATATCCGGTTCCGGTTTACAGGATATCCAGCCATTATCCTGTTCTGGCTGCAAGCTGCCATATAATGAACTGGATATTTTACTTATTTATTACCAAGTCACAATTTTGGCAAATTGCGGTTTATAAACAAACAGTGAATTTGAGTAAAAAAGGATGAATGAAAATAGAAAATTTTGTAGTGTTTGACAGTTTTTTATACTATTTTTTACTATTAATTTGAATTACTATTTAATAATAATATTGCATATGCAAGACATGCAATTACAAACTTTCGCATGGCAATAATTTGAAGGAAATGTATAACAACGCACTATCCTGTTGTGGTTCTGGCCAGATATTTCATCTAATATTTGGCAAAATCCAGTTCCAGCTGGCTTCCAAAAAATGCAATCCGGTATCCATAATGGTATGAATGCTGATGTGTTGCACAGATCAGGCATCATAAGAGATAAGAGGTAAAATTATTTTTGGAGTAATGAGTAACGACAACATAATGCCTGTTTTGTAGTCTCATGCTCTGCTGACATGCTCATTAAACTATGGGACTTTCAAGGCTACGAATGCATCCGGACAATGCATGGTGAGTGTGTGAAGTCTGATGAATTCAGTAGTTTTCTTTATGGTACTGTAATAGAAGTTTGAACTGTTGATATACCTGACATTAATCCTTATGTGTGACCTGTGGATAGGTTAATCAAAATATTCAAAAATTTAAAATGTTCTTGCTTTTAATTCTATTGCATATGTTAGCTGAAAAGTCAGCTTACTTTGATTTCTTTGCTTGTGTACATTTTTACCAATCAGGTAGAGCAATTAATCTTGTGTGATTTTATGTTTGTTTGTGTGAGTGGACATTAAATTTTGAATACTGACGATATTTTGCATTCTTTTTTTCCTTTACACTATCTATATGGTATATAGAAGTCAAGGTCATAGGTTTGAATGAATGGTCGTATGAAGAAAAATGTTGCGACCTGAGTGAGCGCTTTCTAGTTAACTTATTCCGTTTGATTCAGCTCAATAATATTTGTAATGAAATGCAGTAAGTAACTGTTCATATTTGCATTCTATCATTTTTTACATTTATAACATTTATTGTTTAAACTGTACTATGTAAATTTCTCGAAATTAATTCGTTAATCACACTTTTATATGATAAAATGAAATGAGGCTGACTGTGAATGGCATGTTTATTTGTAGGTCATGATCACAATGTCTCGAGTGTCACCTTTGTACCAAATGGTGATTACATTCTGTCATCGTCTCGCGACAAAACCATCAAAATGTGGGAAGTGTCAACTGGGTGTGTAATCTGCTTGTGTTTTTTGTAATTCTGCCTAACTTATGGCAATTTTAGTTTCCTACAGTCTACTACACATTCTTATGTACACAGTAGCTTGACTAGCTTTTTTTAGTTATGTCCTGCCATACACTTTACTCATGAAGTTCCAAGATCGTTACTTTTGTTTAAATTCCTACCAAAAGTATCCTGAAACTAGTCCAAAAGTGCATGCACAATGCACCACCCAGGCACGCTAAATTTTCCTGTGGACAGATTCTCAAACTAACTCTAATAAAGTGGAAACCACAAAACTGGCAACTCGTTGTACTGGTCATTAGGATCAAAGTGACGTCACATCTACCATTGAGGGAAACATTTGATAGAATAAATTCACTAACTTTATCTGTACATTTAGTATATAGAATGGACAGAAAACCTAAGTTTCGGTGACATGGACTCTAGAAAAGTTCTAGGTTCATATACTCTAACAATGCTGTTCCATGCTTACAAACGGTATGCATTTTCTGCCATAGGTTATATTTTTAATTAATACCGAGTGATGTGCATAGTGTTACGTAGTCGATAGTTGGTGGCCGTGCATGTGCGTGCGTAGCTACTGTGTAAAGACGTTTGTCGGGCACCACGAGTGGGTCCGCATGGTGCGAGTGTCGGCCGACGGTGCCCTGGTTGCCAGCTGCTCCAATGACCAGACGGTGCGCGTGTGGGTCGTTGGTAGCGGCGAGTGCAAGGCCGAGCTGCACGAGCATGAGCACGTCGTCGAGTGTGTCGCATGGGTGTCAGACGCAGCCGCGAGCTTCGTTAACGAGGCTGTTGGCAATGAAGTACGTCGGCAGACAGTTACCAGAGCTCACGATTTATGAGTAATTTTGGAGCATTGATCGACATTAGCTGCTAACAGCTAGTAATTGGAGAACAAATTACTTAATTAATTAAAACTGAGATGGTGCTACAGAAAGTGAAAGACAACTGATTGGATTATAAAATTTTCAGACTGATGTTAAGAAGAAGAAGAATTTATTCGTCAAGTTGTTAAGATTGTGATCCACATATAAATTGACCACCTAACTTTGTTGATTGAAATGCGACTCAGATTTTTCAAGTTAATGTGAAAATGTTCAATGTGTGGACACCTGTGTAGGGTAGAAAGGCTCAGAATGCTGGTCCATTCTTGGCATCTGGTTCGCGTGATAAAACCATCAAGATCTGGGATGTTGGCATTGGACTGTGTCTATTCACTCTGGTATGTACAACTGTATTTGTTGTTTACTCTGAGAAGAATTCAGTACAGCAGTAACAGTGACACTGCATTAGAGATCTGGGGTATCAGATATTGAAAAACTATTTTTATATTGTTCCGTGTGAGCCCAGAGCTGTAGTTATAAGCCAGATCAGTTTTCATGCTGGACATCAAACAAGGCAAATATACCTGAATTTTGTTTTATGTTTATGTTATGGAAATTTTTGTGTATTTCTGCTCTTGTTGTTAGGTTTGGGTTTTTTTACAATCTTTAGTACCGTACTGTAGCTGGGAAGAATGGCACAGTTACTATGGCCAAGCCACCAACAATATATTTTTATGTCGTATAGGACAAAAACCTAAACTCAAGTCAGTTTTATTTCTTGTACTGTGAATTGTTTAAATTTGTTTATGTCCATGCACTTGAACTGTTTCTCCATCATACGGTAGAAATGCATCATTTATAATTTCTGTTGAAACAGTTCACAATTAATGATAGTTTATTACATGTATTATTTTGAGTAAAAATTTAGCCAGCAGCTTCTGCATCTGTATCACACAGTGTTGCTTTGGTGTTGTTGCAGATTGGTCATGACAACTGGGTTCGAGGGATTGCTTTCCATCCCAGCGGGAAGTATGCTGTGTCTGTTGCTGATGACAAGACTCTTCGAATCTGGGACCTGAAGAACAAGCGAAATAGCAAAACTGTGGATGCTCATAAGCACTTCGTAACATCTCTAGGTTCGTCCGACAAAACTGCGAATTATGTGTTGAGTGAACTCCAGTCACTCATTTATTGTGACGTTTCTAGTTTATTTTATTCAGTTTACATCTGCGAATCTATTCAATTGAGTTAATAAACAAGCTATGGCCGGCTGATAAACAGGCCCAACTAAAAATGCGTTGCAAACCTGGCCTGGCAGTGTCACCCCCTAGCGAATAGCAGTGAAGCAAACCTGATATATGATCGACAAAGTGCCCAGCAGTGCAGCCCGGTAGCGATCATAGTTAATCGACCATAGTACTGTTGCATGCCTGTTGTACCCACTCTAGCCTGGTAAACTCTAGTTACTGCACCAAAGTTCACAAAATTTTTACATCAGGGTTCCCACTCACCTAAAGAAACCTGGAAAACTCCTGGAATTTTATGTTAGACCTGCAATATATGGTATGATAAGTTAATTTACGCTGGTTTTGACGTATCATGTATGAGTTAATTCCTGTTACAAAGGATGAATGGTGAACGTCAATGATGAATATCTCATATGTTATATATTTCCGCTGTGAACTATGACCGAAAGCACTGGAAAATTCTAAAAATGGACTGTTAAACTCCTGGAAAAGTCCTAGATTTGTTTCTTCCAAAAGATTGGGAACCCTGTACGTTATTCAGACCAATCATCTGTGATGTTAATGCGCCCATCGGCATTGCGATATTCTAATCATTTCAGAATGCCTCTAAAATTGGTTGCCATGACAATGTCTTTTAAGTGATCACAGAATGAATTGATTACCGTAAGCAGCCCTTCCCATACATCTATCACTTCCTACCAAGTCTGAAAATTTGGTGAAGATCGGTCTAGTACTTTCTGAGATTACTAGTCTAGAAAGTCGACCACTAAAAATAAAGTAACATTATCATAATGTATATCCATTTTAGTGGGCAGGCTAAACTGATGCTAGTCCTGTAGGTGCCTTAGTTTCAAAATCATTTCTCACAGTCACAGTGAAAGATATTGTTGAGTCACAGAAGCATTTGAAAAATGTTGGGCCCGTTCGCCACAACGAGCCGCCTCACGCCAATTTACCAGATGTCGCTAGCGGTACTGTTGCGCGCCACCTGCGCATCGATGTCCAAGACAACGACAATGCGTGACAGAGGGGACCGCTATGGCCCCATGGAATGGGCCCAATCATACAAAACATCTGGAAAATGGCCATTTCGGGCACTACTGTTGTTGGCTTGCGTTGTTGTTGTAGACTTTCACAGGACATCTCCATACGTCATCACCGGCAGCGTGGATCAGTCGGTGAAAGTGTGGGAGTGCTGCTGAGCGGGTCTGCCTAGGTGATGACGCTCACTCACTCGTGTGGTAATCTCTCCACCGCGGGGTCTATGTTAACTTATTGAGCCATTGTTGCGTGCTTCTTGTCGTCTGTTATACGCAGATCACTGTTGTGGATGTTTGTAAAGTTGTTTGTTTATGTGGCGTCGCTTGTCTGCGGCTTTTAGTGAAGTACAGATTCGCGAAATAAATTTACATACTGCAGACCGATAATGACTAGAATATTGGCGATTGATGTGAAATCCTTGCTGTAGCAAAATGATAAGTGTATGTAATTGTATACCTACTTCGCTTTGGCTAATGGACTGTATGTATACAACAGAACCACACCGACACTCGTTTCGTGGCCTCTTTTTCAGTGCAGCATGTGTAAGCTGTCAGCAGAAAGGCAAACCATTCTGGATTTTAATGAAGCAAGAAGTGATCGACAGGAGTGGAATCATAAGCAAATCGTTTGCATCTCGCTTCAGACAGATAACCATGCCAGCACCTTTCTAGTCATGTTTTTACAGGCCAGATGCTCTTCCTAGTGCCAAACTACTTCTCAGAGCACTGAAGGCAAATTTATACGACAGAATTAGATGGCAAATCTGATAAAACATTAGGCCTCAAATAAATTTATCAGCAGATCAGCTGTCAGTGGCTTCTGCATATATTCATGGAAAATGAAAATTGAAGTTCACATGCATAATATGTACCCACATTTTCAACTGTCACATTCCTTCTGTTCCACGATAAGCAGTTTGTCAGTTGCCCAGTTGCAGTGATTGTGGCCGTTGTGATTGACAGCCATGACTGGAGTAGTTTTGTCTCATTAAGGTCCTGTTATATGGCCTATTACGACTTACTTATGCCATAATTGACCTGATACTGTATGGAACAACATAGTTTTGCTGTCTTCGGTCTTGCAGTCTGGAATGCTATTCCAATTCTGTATGCGACTTGTCAGACTTGCGGCATTGTGACTCAAAGCTAAACCGTTTCAGCAGGGCATAAAACTAGCTTTCACTGGAACTCTCATGATAGGTTTTTGTGAGAAGGGTATCATAATTGTACTGTTGAAAATTTATTGTCATCAGTCACGGTCATTTGTAAGATGGGTACCTCGGCATATCTTCAGTGTTGAAAGGGCCTGTGTAGCTGTAGCAATAGGGCCCGTCAGTAAATAAAGAATATTTATCCCGGCTCCAGCTTTACTCAATGTTTGGTGAACTTCCAGTGTTAAGCAATACGGTTCTAATCATAACAATTTGCGTGAAAGTTGCAAATTCTACATTTTTAGTCACAAATAAAAGGACAAAGTGGACTGAGTTATCAAGGTATTATTTATGCAATTGTTTTGTAAGGTAATTTTAGATTGTTGAAGACTAACCATAACATGATGCATTAAATTTTGCATTGACGCCTGTACTAAGCTTACCGTATTTCACCGGAAACAGAAATAACATAGATATATTCTTATATAACTGACGCGCCCTATTGTAACTTATCCTTTGCATGCTGTTAGCCTGCAGCTTAGCTAGTGCTGCAAGTGGATCTTCATGGTAAATTGTGGCCTTATTTATTTCTTCTGGAAAATTGGCAGTCTTTTTACCTATACAATATGCAGGGGGTAATAATAGTAAAATTATATCTATTTGAGTCTATAATTTATGATAAATGTACATTGTAATGCAGTAAGTCTGCAGTGTGATTAAATATGTCATATAGATATTTACAGCACATCTGATCTGGCTGCTTTAAGTGAATCGCATTAACAGAATGTATGACGACAATTTAGTGTTTCCTTATAGCTGAATCCAGCAAACTCATGGAAGCTGCTGCCAATACAGACAGTGATGGCATAAATAAGCATAGACATTATGCCATATAAACATAACAACTTAAGATAATACAAAAATTCTGCTTTCTATGTAACTGGAATATGGATTAAATGTGTTTTCAATATTACAGATTAGTGTTCTGGGAGTGAGCTCAGTTTTTTTATAATCGCTAATGCAACTACTGTGTAGTACATGCATGGTATGTGCTATACTGTGTCCATAGATCTATCATTATCTCCATCTGTTTGTCACTGATGTGAACACTTTCTAAACAGCTTAACGTGACATCATAGTTTTACTACCTGGTAGCCCCACCAATCATTCTCGTTTTTTCACATCAAAATTTTTGGCAAAAACAATAAACAGTTCTCTGATTGGCGAGAAACCTTGACCCAAAATCTGATCATTTCTTTTATTAGGCTTATTCAGTATGTGAAGGGCGAGGTCACCTGAGTTTGTTGATTTCTTTGAATGCTTGATGTCTGCAACACTTAACATACACTGCCATATACCAGGACAAGATGTTGACACTCGATAGTCGAGATTTTCTTCTAGCATAGTAGCCTATAATCACTCTAAATAACTCGCTTGAAACTTCTAGTTATACTGCTGCACGTAACCATGTCATAGACCATACTGAATCTGTGGGAATTTGATATATGATGATATATATGTGATAGCTGTAGTCGTCAGCTGCAGCTTGCCAGTTTATTGTTGTAGTCTGTGTCATGCGGCCAGACTTTAACGTGTGAATAATGTTGTGCTGCTTGTATGTGTACATTCATTGATATTACTCTATTAACTGTACGTCTAGTCTATACCAGTGACGTTTTATTGGGCTTCCTGTTTACGGTACATATTTACGTCCTGTCACCGTCAGCAGTTTAGAACTGCATTATGGTTACATACCCATGCTGCCAATAGCCGCATGAGTGGAATGGTCACTTGTGTCTGTGACTTGTGTGTCTGTGTGTATGCATGTCTGTCCATGCTTTTAAAGGAAAACAGCTTGAGCTATCAACACCGAAGTTGGTAGAGAGATACATATAGTCCATGGCAGGTCTGAAGTATACATGGTCCCTTAGGCCAAAAGGTCAAAGGGTAAGCTCAGATGGTTATCGACTGTCCAGTGCAAACTGTGTTTCTGTTGTAGTCATCCGTATGCATGTCAATATGACTGCCTAGGTTTTCAAGTTAATGTTAGTAATGATTGAGTTAGCAGATTTGTCACTGGTTTTCGTCTCGTGATAGGAATGTTTGCTGCAGCAGCAGTGCATCATTACTGTTTTTATAATTGTCCGGCAAGGTGTATCATTTCTTATTCTGCATATCACTCTTATATAGAACTGCAGAACATTAAAATTTATCCATTATGATACTTCACGTTACTTGTATAATTAGACACTAGGAAATAACAAGTTTTCGAATATGTCTTATTCAGGTTTTATGCTTGTCAGCACTTTTCAGTTTTATCTGTGCTGTCACAGTGTATTTTCATTGTTTGTGTTACAAGTCGAACTCTGTTACAATTGGTTGTAGTGGTCTGTCAGTTTGTTCTACCTCTGTATCTCTGTGTTTTCCATTAGTCTCTATGCCATGTTTGTTGCTTTTGCTATGATATCCTTTATGGTCCGAAGTTGAGATTTTGTGTTTAGTTGGTTATGTTTTACGAAAGGTGGGACACAATTTATGAATTATGAAGTGAAATATGCATAAGCAGTCCTAAATAAAATTGTAGAGTCTTTAGAAAAAAAAACTGAGAATGATAAAGATTTGAGAATTCCAACATTTAATAAGAAAGACTAGTTGATTCATGGAAAAGGCAGAAAATAACGAATGATAACACTCTTGGTCACGTGACATCTCTCCTGTAAGAACCTGTGCCAGTTATATGTGAAGTAAAGTTCTCTTCCAGAACAAGTGGAGGATTAAAGCAGAAAAGCCGATGGAGAACTGGTTAATCCAATTGCTGCTGGAAAATGATCACTAAAACGAGATGAGTACGTGGAGGTAGACTGGTGTTGGTTACATCAGATGATTGATGTCTTTGAAGATTCCGATACCATCGCAGTTACAAAATGATTCTATTGTTGTCGCAGTTTTATTGTTTTTTTTTATGTGTGGCGCTATGCTAGCATGGTATATGCTGTCATCATTTGTTTAAACATAATTCTGAAAGCACACGTTGCTGGTAATTTCAACTTTGGTATCAAAATTGAGGGACTTCTTAAGGTCACACACATCACATACACTGCAAAAGTGGCAATATCTCCAAAATGCTGCAAGATGGATATGTTTTTACTACAGGTCACTAATAGAAAGCTATAAATGGCCTATGTAATAGCAGCAATTGTGATGATATTGAGTGTCATTGAAGGTCATTTCCCCGTTACAAGTCTTATCAGATGGGATTTTTCATATATTTGTGTACCAGTTGACAAGACATCGTCTCTCTACATTTGCAGAGCTTCCTGTTATACGAAGATGAAGCTTATCAAATAAAATGCTGGAGTAAGTGAAATGCACCGGTGAGCACATGCAGAATAGGCATGGTGGTGTGTTATTCAATGGCATATGAAAAGTGTTTGCTCATCTTAAGTGAGTGCTGGGATCCAGATCAACATGAAGGACAGGAAATATGCAACCAGAACCAGCTGATGGTTCGCCTGAAAAAATGCCCATTAAGGTACGGTTTTTCCACAGCAAATTAATCTCCCGTTAATTTAATCAGACATTAAATCCGGCAGATAATGATCAATTTACTCAGATGTCATTTTTCCACCGGCAGTTCATCAATTAGGACAATTTAATTGACGAACTGCCGGCGAAAAAACGACATCTGAGTAAATCATTATCTGCCGGATTTAATGCCGGATTAAATTAACGGCAGATTAATTTGCTGTGGAAAAACCGGACCTAAAAGTTTTACTTATTGTGCTTTTTGATAGTATAATTTAACAGTTTTTGACAGTGAAGAGTTAAGCTTACAGTGGCTATAAAATGTTGAGCTTTAGAATCCCGATGATAAGAGTGATGAATGCTGATGCTTAGTTATTACTGTTTAAAGAAAACTGTGTAACAGATGATCAATTGTCAGTGCAACTTTGGAGTTGAATTATGTTATGGTTGTTGGAAATTGTCATAAACATGTTAAAGGCAAAATAAAGAGAGCATATAAAAGAGTAAAATAAATTGCAGTAAATTGTAGAAAACTCAATATTAACATCTAACCAGGAATCGCAAAGAGTGCACTAGTGCCACCATTTTGCAATAAAATAAATAACCAATGCATGTGTATTTTGTAGTCAGTTGTGTGTTTATTATATTGTTATTCAATGTTTTGTTAAATTATTACCGTATTAACTTTCCATTGGTCTTTAGTTGAGAGTTTTGTTGCCGTACATATGAGAACAACCTAATGATGCTTAAATGGAACATGTGCATCCATTGTGCCAATATGGTATTTGCAATGTTGTAGTTGTGCAGTTTCACTAAAACTGTGAATGAAAACTATTCAAAAACATGTCAGTTATTGGTATTTTATTAATTATCTGTCTTATGATTACTTCACCCATTTGAGGGGCGTAGAGTATTGTGATGAGTATGTCAGTTTGTCTGTCCACTTGTATATCTCGAAAACTACACAGCCGATCTTCACCAAATTTTTGTGCATGTTACCTGTGGCCATGGCTCAGTACTTCTCTGATGATGGTGCGATATGTTTTTGCAGTGCCTATTATAATGCTGTCTGACACAGTGTAACAAACAAAAAATGACTCTAAATGACATTCAAGGCAATAAGACCATCAGTTTCATTTGAATCGAGCAATATGGAAGCGGTCACGGCTGTGAGCAAAATTGTGTTCCAGTTTTTTCAGTTTTTGACCTTTGATTAGCAGTGTACTGTGATGAATGTGGCCTGCCTGTCTGTTGACATGTATCTGTCTGTCTGTATGGATATCTCAGAAACGAGGAACCACATGTCTTACTCTGAAGGTTCGCAAATTTTATTTGTGTGTTACCTATGGTTGTGGCTCAGTTATCCCTTCTTTGGCAGAATAGGTTATGTACTTCCAAATGTGTATGACTCATGTCATGTTTCAGTTGCACATGCTGGTCAGGAATGGGCATCGCAATAAGTACATTTATGATGTATCCTACACATTTTTGACTGATTTGATAGGGACAACACTAGACCATGGGTGGAGTATGATGTCTGTGACAGAAATGCAACAATATACTTTTAACAAGAGGGCCTAGCAATGGCTAGCATAGCGTGAGATGACCCCTCCCCTCTTACTGGCATGCACCATGACCACAACGCACGTCACAGACAGACGGACACTGACATTGTAGCATAAGCGCGAGATGTATATATTACATCTCGCGCTAGAAAGCATTAAGCAGTTTACATGTTAACAAAAAATGGCATTTGCGCCTAATTTGCACTTTAAACTTCAGGGGGCTTTGCCCCCTCACCAGGAGCTCTACCCCTAGACCCCTTTGAGGCTCCACCCCCATACCTCCGCTATAGGCTTGTGCTCTGTGCTTGCCATATGAGTGCCCCACATTTATGATGAAGTTTATGCCTAATGCATATGATGTTAAGTACTTCCTGTTTTGTGGATAACATCACTTTTTCATACCATTGGCCAGCATCAAGCGTGATTTTACATTTCGATAAAGTTCACCAGGTGGACTTTTTCGCTCGGAGCCGAAGTATCTCAGGATCCGCTGGACCGATTTTCACAATCTTTGCACCATATGTTGTATTGAATTGCAGATGATCAATCCGACCTTCTTTTTCCGATATCTTAAAGGATATGTTGTCATGGCAACCAATTTTGTAGCAAAATTACCTACCCCCTGCACTTATCGCTCTAGCATTCCAAAACAGAATGGGATATTGCTACCTCAATGCGTGCATCAACAGCGTGAATGATGCTTCTATATAGTGTAAAAATGTCGTGAATTTTGGTCCAGTAACTCCAGAGAAAACGGGCTCATTTGTAAACATTTTGTATGACATGGCAAAAAACTGGCGTATTTAGTCGAATATCTCAGAATATACTGACTGATTTTTACGATCTTTTCACCATACGAAAGCGTTTTGGGTGCAGATGATAGATCTGTACCTCTTTTTTCCAATTTGTCAAGGGATGTTGCCATGGCAACCAATTGATTTTGGGAAAATGTCTTGGGCGCCAACTGATACCACTTGCAATTGCATTGTTTGCACTATCACTCGAAAACGAGTTGCAATATTACTGTCTATATGTGCGCATTACCAGCAGAGATGATGTGATGTGGCTACATCTTGTAAAAATTTGGTGAACTTCTGCCGGGTAACTCCAGAGCTGATGGGTGCATTAACAGTGGCAGTGGGGCTACACCTGGTATAAATTTGGTGGGTTTCTGATCAGTATATCCAGAGTTCATGTGAATCAACTGTGTACAACAGGCGTCAGTCAGCACTTGGGTTAGTCTATCTACATTCGCTATGTGGGAGCACAGTTGTGTTCACTACTACCTGGTAGAGGGCGACACTGCAACGCCGAGCGGGTTATATGCTAGGCTTTGCCACGCATTTCTAGTTCAAATCTTAGTTACTTTCCAGTACCGGGTACACACATACATACAATAAAAGTTCTAGTGACAGTCATACATAAAAACAGATGGACTGTGCATTACAAATGTCAAAACTAAGCAATATACAATATTTTTTTCACAAGTTCATCATGTACTATATGGCTACTTAAGCTACCAACCAGGTTCTAAAAAACCCTTTTTGTGTCCCGACGGACGAGTTGCTACGGGCGAAGGACGACTTGCTCAGTGAGGGAGGACAAAGTCTGAATTCTATATTTGCTGACTGCTTTGGTGATAGTTCATCGGTATCCATTTTGTGGGAGATGATGTGGCTATGTGTATCAGTAAGCTGCATTGGGTACTCAAAAAGGCGCAAATTTAGGCCTAAAATGCGTCAGAATGTTCTTGGCGGCCGGGTTTTGCCCGGACCTGCTGGGGGAGCTTGAGCGCATCCCCAGACCCCCTAGCCGCAATTAGGG
>Ga0209782_1000384_pt1 | contig 18576 bp, 14 predicted proteins | sample WorMetmaBAHAMAS1_FD_187390 | JGI IMG/M metagenome (GOLD analysis project Ga0209782, IMG submission 187390) | Marine gutless worms symbiont microbial communities from Max Planck institute for Marine Microbiology, Germany - Inanidrilus... | ecosystem: Host-associated > Annelida > Digestive system...
CATCGTTTTCAGTGGTGTCGGAGTCGGGGGGGGATGAGGGAGATTGATCCCCCAGTTTTAAATCCGGGGGGATAATCCTCCCAACTTTTCAGGCAAAACTGCATGTAAAAATTGCGTTACATGGTCGCTAACACACACTTGCTACTCCGCTGTTTAGCTACCCCCCCCCCACTTCCAAATACCCTCCGACGTCACTGATGGTTTGTCTGTAGGTTATTACCTATCAACATACGACTGGTGCACGTGGGTGGTCTGCGACAACGTGCAGCTCACACACACACACACATACATACATAAAGCGAGCAGCCAGTTAATGAGCGAGTGTCGTCCAGATAGATAGGCCGCCGCCGCCAAGTCGACCTCAGAGCCGTGCGCTCACTGCCAGCTCAGCTGACGCATCCAGACATTGATCGACAGTAAACAGAACGCCACCACCGAATTCCTCTCGTAACTAAACGCCGTGAACAACGCCGCCGCCAGCCGTACACCGACACGGCAGGCCGCCGGCTAACCGCGACTCAGCCGTGGGTGACCCATTATTGGGCCCATTCCATGGGGCCATAGCGGTCCCCTCTTGTCACGCGTTGTCGTTGTTGTGCACATCGATGCGCAGGCGGCGTGCGACAGTAGCGACACCTGGTGAATGGCAATGTAAAACAGGCGGCGTGCGGCGGCTCGAAGTATAGCGAATGGGCCCAACATTTTTCAAATGCTTCTTGTTTACAAGCCGGACCTACCACGACGGCACAGAACTGTTGCGTAACTTGACTGTTACCGTGCACGCTGCAGGCGATAGCCGATGCCCGCGTACGGTGATCAGTGGCATCCATAACTGTGTGTGTGTGTGTCCGCGTTCTAAAAGATAAACGACTCGAGTTATCAACACGAAACACGGTACACATAAACCCAATGGCAGGACCTTGGCATGCATTAACCCTGAGGTCAAAAGGTCAAAGGTCAAGGTTATGAAATGTGCTGCCGGAGTGAGTAGGTATGCATGTCAAAACGACTGCTTAGGTTTGTAGTATCGCTGGCGTTGCTGGCTCACTCGAGCTCTCCTGTAAGCGTCCTTGCTTGCAGCATCCAGCAAAGTATTTCACATTAACTGAACCTACGATCCATCTCTGTCGCTGCTACTGAGTCCACGATAAGCGCCTGGGAATTGGAACTGAGCAAGGTTTAACGTCCCACCAAACACATTATAGGTCATATCGGGGACGGGTTTTATAGGTCAAAAGACCCAACCAACAGCGTCAAAGCACTGAAGGAAGAGAGGTCCTAAGGACTGAGCTTCAATCCCATTAGATCCACCCCACTGTGCTGACAATAACACAACATATATGCAGTATGAAAAACAAAAGCACAAAATACACACAGATAAGCAGCTGAGTGAGTGATTGCAGTATTGCTGTTGCTGTCCAATCAGTTGGTGTGCGTTCACAAGCCATGACTTCAGCGAGTGAACAACAACATCAACTGAGTCAAGCCGCTCTAGACGTCCTCCGCCGGACAGCTGGACAACTGACGACGACACGCCTGCAGCAATGCTACTTCAGCTACTCCATCACCGGAATGACCTGTCTCCGAGAGTCGAACGACGCGTGGAAGGCACCAGCAGGGTTGACATCTCAGTGGATCGAGGTGATGAAACGGCTAGAGAGTGGACGGATGGTCTCAGCAAGAGGTAATGAGGCACAGTGCCGTCGAGGCAGCGGTAGGTCAGCACACACAGCCGGAACTTGACTCGCTCTGGAACCTTAAGCCAATGCAGTTCACAAAGCAGTGGGGTCGTGTGGTCAGACTTCCTTGCCGGACAGCAGCATTTAGGACTGACTGGAGTCGGCGCAGTAAGACATCAGATGCACCGGCCATCTAAGTAACTACTACTACTACTAATACTACTTCGCCCCGACAGGCAGGTGCAAACTACTGCAGTATGATCAGTATGTCCGCTCGTCTGTCTCTCCGCTCCATAACTCGAAAACCACACGGCCGAACTTTACCGTTTTTTTCTGCATGTTGCCTGTGGCCGTGGCTCGGTCTTCCTCTGACGGTGTTGTAATGCGTTATGTACTTCCGGTTTGTGGATGATGTCATGCTTTCACGTGGCCGTATATGGTGCGACATGTGTATTCGTAAGCATGTGATAGAACAAGACTATAGTATGAGAACCGAGATTCAAACCAACGATTCTGCTCAACGATAAATACCGAAAGTACTCATTGTGAGTTACGACAAGGGGAACAGTCTGCTATCTATGGTTGCCTTGTTTGTCATTTGTCACAATCTATCAGTTATCGCAAGGCCCCATTTCTGCCACAGGATGCACACTGGACAATGAACAATAGCCTCGGTTAGTCGGGAAGCACTGCATTATGTAAGTCGTTAACAGGCTGCTTCACGTATAGTGAAATACAGTATAGTGTGTATATACCCAGCCGGCACCAGTATCAGTGGCCCAGTGCTTCTATCTCACTTTCAGCCTCTATGCTGCATGGCCATAGGTTAGCGTGCTTGTCTGTCGTCGGCGCTCAGGGTCAGGGGTTATCCGTCGTTGAACCATCGCCAAACACGGTGACCCAGTTTCACGACATCCATTCCATTCCTCGTTACGTCACAGCCACGCATGACGTCACGGTCGACCTCCAAATCTCGGTCGTCAGTAAGCAAGTCGGGGTCAGCGGTCGGCATGCGCGGTGGCAGGCTGCTGAGTGACAAGGTATGCCAGGAACGCTTGCAGCTGCGAGCAATCACCTTGACCAATCACGGCACAGCACAGCCACGGCCACAGTGGCACAGCGGTAGAGCAGCGAGCAACAGCGATGAAATGCAGTCAAACGGCCGGATATCATGTCACATAAATATCAAAACGCCGGACGGCCGCGCGCACCTTGCACCTTCACACCATGCAGCGCTCGCGGCACTCACTACACGACAGACAGACAGACAGATGCGGCTCTCGACAGTCCATCGCATTCTAGTACACACACAGGTGGCCGCGAACATCATCCCGCCAGTGCACTGCAGACCATTCACAGCGCAACCCTGGACAAACATCAACCAGCAAGCTCGTTGGGCCCATTCTATGGGGCCATAGCGGTCCCCTCTGTCACGTGTTGTCGTTGTTGTCGTCACTGTTGTGGACATCGATGCGCAGGCAGAGTGCGACAGTAGCGACACCTGGTGAATGGCAATGTAAAACAGGCGGCGTGCGGCGGCTCGCAGTGGCGAATGGGCCCAACATTTTTTCAAAATGCTGCTTGTTGCACAATTTCACGAGCTGCTCATCTGCAGCATAGATGGCCATCGCTGCACTCTCTCTCTCTCTCTCTTTTAGGTGCGCACTGAGTGATGGGCAGGGGGTTTTTTAACGTTTTTTGTACTACAAAAAACGTAACTCAATACTTACTTAACAACTACAGATCACGTTTGTTAAATTTTTTTTCTTCAATGTAAATTAAATTATGGTATAAGGAAATTACTGCACCTTTACGCCATGCAACAACTCTCCAATGCTAGTATAGGCGTACACTGTAAAAAAAAATATCCGTATATCCACAGACATTTTGTGGCGAGTTTTCCATATTTTAACGGAACCGGTTCCGTATAGTCGGCGTATACGTTTGTAGCTGTAAATCGACGGAATGATGAAGCCCGGGTCATGTGGACCGGTTCCATTAAACCAGTTCCATTAAAATATGGAAAACTCGCCACAAAACAAAATACGGATATTCTTTACAGTGTACTTCCGAGACATAGTTATAGGGTACGTCTGACGAGACCAGTGTACAGACTACAGAATTTCTTAACCCTCTCAGCGCCGGGTCATCAAACACAGCGCACGTATGTAACACGGCAACACTCTGGGATTTTACTAACCGGGACCAGTGATGAGTAGAATTTACAGATACATGTAGCGTCAAGAACGCTGTATGACCACTCTTTACTCTTTAGACACTGTAAATTACCAGATTCCATAGTTGTTCCATACTTTCAAACTGAAAATGCAATATGTTAAAATGCATGCATATTTCCTGAAAGATAAGTGGTAACTCTGAAAAGATGATAAGCGGATGTGATCAATTAAGTCAAAGTTATACGACCCACTTGACAAAAAAAACGGGAATTTTCAGACGTTTTCCTATGATTACTTAATGAACATGGTATACTGAAGATAACAGAACTGAGTCACTGACACAACATAGCAAACATGCATGACTACAGTTTATCTTGCCAGCAAACAGACCTTAGTAAACTCACGCCCTAATCCTTTTTAGTGCGAGATGTAATATAAAAATCTCGCGCTTATGCCATGATGCCAGTCCGTCTGTCTGTGACGGAAGTGCATTGGCACATTATTATTATCGTTTATTACGCCAAATGGCAGCACAGACAAAAATACAATTATATACCGTACACAAAATACAAAAATACATTCACAAAAAGAACATAAAAACAGATTACAAGCTAAGATTACAGTTCATACTCTATTAAAAAATTAAAGTTATAGCTAATTTAGGTTTCAAATTCCGATCCCACTTTACCGCGCATTGGCCGCCGTGCTTTTTGGGGGCGAATCATCTCGCGCCATGCTAGCCAGTGCTAGTCTCTTGTTTTACTATGGCAGTATATAAGTTAAATTACTTACTTAGTTCTGGTGGAGGTAATGCCAATGCCCGTATGAGGGTTAATGCACAGATGTAAAGAAAACGTTGAAGAAAAAATATCAAAGGAGTGGATACACTGTGCGGGTGACTGATGAAGGCAGGAAGTAAGTAAAATAACACAAGAAGCATTTAAAAATGTTGGTCCCATTCGCCACAACGAGCCGCCTCACGCCCATTCAGCAGATGTCGCTAGCGGTACTGTCGCGCGCCGCCTGCGCATGTCCACGACGACATCGACAACTACAACGACGACGACAACGACAACGCGTGACAGAGGGGACCGCTATGGCCCCATGGAATGGGCCCAATAATTCCTGCGCACTCTAATACCGTTTGTGCTTCAAGGATTTACCAACTGTTTATAATAAAAACGTTTTTTTACGTTCAAAAAACGTTTTTTTACATGTATGGGTTAACGCAAGCGAGATGAGGCAGAAACTGTCAGTGCAAGCAACTGTCGAGTGTTGTACAAGGAGCGTGACTGAGGCACTGCACTGCACTGCACTGCACACGTGCACGTGCACGGTTACTCACAGCGCACCTGACCACAGCCCGGCGGACTCTAGATCACCCGACCAACTAACAACACTGCTTCATCACGCACAGCAAAGAATGCTACGGCACGCCGCGGTTATGTCATATCTGTACCGTACCTATCTCACCAAACAGTACCGCCACTTCCTTCTCAATTATAGTTCTGATCAGCTGCTCCCTCCACGAGTCCTCGAAGACAATTTTAATAGAGTTATACATGGCACTGGTTTCTTGCGGGTCGGATGTCCATCGTGCCTTTTGTGGCATCCCAGCAACAGTTCAAAACTTGAAAGCACCGTGTGCAATTCAAGGTACTGAGCAAACCAATGAGGATCACTCACTGGTTGATTGATTGATAGAGTTAAGCATCGCATAAACACGCCCGACAGAAGGTAAGGTAAGGTAAGGAAGCGTATAGCAGTTTGTGCTACAAGCACTGCACCGCTACGGGAACTCACATGCCATGTGGGATCACACAGTGTTCCAATTAAGGCTGGTACTCGATTTAGCGACCCCAGAGGGAAGCAAGACTGAGTTGACCTAGTTGGCTTGGTTACATACCGAGGTGGTATACCCGCCCGAAGACGGTCACCCATCCCAGCACTAACCGGGCTCAACGTTGAGCAACTTCGTGCGACGAACGACGCTACCACATCGCTAAACCGACGGTCGCAACGAAAACCTCCTTCGCAACTTGCACCGCAATTAGAGCACTATTGATCATTGCTTCGATCCAATGCAATCATACGGATGTGAGCGAGAAACGCCAGTCTACTTAAATAAGAAAAATCGTAAAAGACGATAGATTTAGTGCACCAACGTAATTGGTCCATTTTAAATCAAACAAAATTGCCTGCCAAAAGTTATTTGGAAACAGGCCGCATCAAACTCCCCATTCGTTACAATGGGGTGCCCCATATTCGCCCCAAAATTACCCCCTCCCATAGACCGATCCCAAAACCCAACTACCTTCCTCATCCCTGGACCCATCTGATCTACTATCCCAAACAGCATCCATATCCGATCAGCCGTTTTGCCACAATGCACTGGACAGACAGACACACAGACCACCAGATAGATGGCTGGAAGGAATGTTCGATAACTATAGGCGGCTTTCGCAACGACGCGGCATCTTTAACTTCATTCAATGTTTCTTGGGCGCATCAGACGGCGGCGACCGCACGAGGTGATCAACCACACTCACAGGTCTCATCCACCATGGGACTAACATTCTATACCGGCTATCTCTCGGATGCCAGGCCACTGGCGCACTATATCACTGTTAGTTTTACAGCAGTCTGCCGTGATTCATAACATAATACAAGGAGTGCTAAAAAGTTCAGAACTCAACAGGTTAACAACAAATTAATTAACAGTCGACAACAAACTGACCAATCAGCACAAAAACAGTCAATTTATAGAAAACCGTGCAAAAGTTTCTATACATCGATATCATCACTGGTAGTTCAGTCAGTGTATACAACTTCACCACTACATGTACCGCATAATCTGCGTAGGCGTGCACCTGATGAATCTGATCTAAAATCCTGATCCATATGCATCTGTCATAAGAACGCCGAAATGGCACCACCAGTCAACAACACAATATCAATACATACGGTGGTGCAAAAAGCCACACAATAAGTCAAAAAAGATCGACTGTACAAACTCTTACATCTTAAAACTCCGGAGTCACTGATCTGAAACTCACGGAATCTCAACATTTGCATGGCGATATTGCAATCCTGTTCGGAACGCCAAGCAAACAGTGCAAATGGTCAAGTTCGAAGTCTTCGAAATACCTAAAAAATTTATTGGTTACCAGCACTAACCAGCTATGGTATCCCAGCACTAACCGGGCTCAACGTTGAGCAACTTCGTGCGACGAACGACGCTACCACAGCGCTAAACCGACGGTCGCAACGAAAACCTTCTCCTTCGCAACTTGCACCACAATTAGAGCAGTATTGATCATTGCTTCGATCCAATGCAATAATACGGATGTGAGCGAGAAACGCCAGTCTACTTAAATAAGAAAAATCGTAAAAGAAGATAGATTTATTGCACAAAAATTTATTTAATTTATTTAACAAAAACCTGCTGGTTACCATAGCAATGTCCTTTGGTTGATCGCAAAACGAATGTCAGTGTAATCATCTACACAATATGTCTACCAACAGTGAAAATTTGATGAAGAACGGTCCAGTACTTTCTGAGATATTTGGTGGGATATGCTGATTTTTGCCACATCGTCCAAAAAGTTTGTTTCTATCTTCGTAATCTTTGGGGTTACTGGACTGATCTTCATCAAATTTGCACAGAATGTAGCTACAATATTGCCACTAAATATTTCTGAATTGGAATGGTGATCACCGTGCCGAATGAACATTAGTACCCAAATTTTGCCCCAAAATTGGTTGCCATGGCATCATCCTTTGAGGAATCAGAAAAAGATCATCTACGAACAAATACCTACCATTTGCCAAAAAATCAGGAAATTGGTCCAGTAGATCCTGAGATAATTGGTCTCCATGAAATCATTAAAAATAAATATAAAAAAACAAATCAATGCAAGCAAAACATATATCTCACCAGGCAAGTTTGCCGGGCGGGTTAAACTATTTAACGACTTAACATATTAACTGCTATTTGGCAAGTCTCTGGTTGCAAACTTATTTGCAAAGTTAGCGGACGTGTATACAGTAGAACAACAGCCGTTTATTGCGTCACTCTGTACGTGTGCACATCAATCTGAGTGTTGGCTGCAGGCGACCAGCCTGGCGCCAGCACAGAGATTAAACATCAACAGCTGTTGTACACTGCAGTATGTGAGAATTTGCCAAAGCCACGCACTTAGTGGGCAGAACTGCATGGCATGTCATCCTCGCCAGGCTTACACTTCTGGCCTGGCAGACCAGCAAGACCACACGCACGCAAACTCACACACGCGTGCACTGCACGCAACCACAATGGCCAGTGTACGTCACTCAGACATGGTACCGTACATATTCAGTCACCTCTCCATGTTAGCGGTCCCCATACAGAAATGGTGCTGTTTATATATGTGTGAGTTTGGATGTCCCAAAAATAGTTTTTAAATTAAATTACTTTTGACTTACCCGTATGTATTTGGCATACTAGGTCATCTTAACTTTGTCTGGAACAATTTCAAAGATTAATGTCGAAAGTCAAATTTTAAGAATGTCTATGCATGCACGTTACCACTTGACATATGTTACGGAGGACATTACTATGTGCTGTATTTTTTGGTTCTTGTACTTCTCGTCGCACTATTTGTGCAAACAGTCGTCAATGAGACCTTTCTTGCTGCAATCACTCAAGTGGGTACTTCACAGAAAGATATTAAAACTATGTCAGTAGATGGTGAAAATAAAAAAAACATACCACAAGAGCAACATGTGAAGCATTTGTTGTGATAGATATTGCCCATTGCTTGGCACGCATTACTGGATCCAATGACTGGGTCTCCACAGCTCAAACACTGCCCTATAACAGCAGATTGAAAAATATCCACTGAATAGTTTTGCAAATATTCAAAAAGACAACATTCCTGCTAATAGTTTGTTACATGATATTTGGTTTTTAATCGCTTTTTAGTTTTTACTGCATGAACCGATACTAGCACGATATATGCTGTCATCATGTGACTGCCCATCTGTCTGTCCACCACAAGTCGGTGTTCTACTGAATCAGCTAAACATAGTCAACAATGCCGAAGATTGTCCAGGGACTCTTTTCTGATACCAAAGATCTTCATAAAAACCATAGTGGGTCACCACAAATGGGAGCACCAAATGCAGGTGGGGTAAGTTAAAATCGATCAGTTACAAGACACGATGATACATTAGAGATGCATAGTTTCTATCTAAAGTGATAGAATATGATACATAATTACAACAGAACTAACAGGAAATCACATATGGCATATTGAATGGCACCAATACAAGCGACTGACACAACTTGAAGGTTAGATTACACAAAGATATTCGGCATACAAAAACGAGAGTCCCTCAACTATCATGTGGCATTATTTGTGTAATCTTATGCTTAGCTGTTTCAGTAACACCGACTTGTGACATAGAAACAGATGGACAGATACACAACAATGACATATACTGCAATAACATGTCACACGGTAAATAAGAAAAGTTATTCATAGTAGCATTCTCATTACTGACAAATATAGCTGCTAATGCTGATGGACCATGCGATGCTGCCTCATGCAAAATCGACAATATCATGCTGCACACACACCTGGATGCCGAATTTGATCACTAGGCAACAAATGTTGGTTGATACTGAAAGCACACCAGTTGCTACACAGTCCGACAGCTGTCGGTTATTAGCAAACATATGCATGGTGACTAGGCTCAAACTCAACTTGGTCGATTCGTTGTCCACATATAATACAAACAAGTTTGCAACAAATCCACAACAAATCGTACCGATGGAGCTTAAGCCTTAGTGTATAGCATCACTGACATCTACTGTCATAAGTGCAAGAAATAGGGGTCCACTGTTGACAGCATTGTTTACCTCACTTAATGGCGTACTGTGGCAATATTTTTCTAAATCTACTTTATGCATGCAAAAATGAGTCACATAAGCCCAATCACACCCCTTTTAGGGGTGATTTGACATCCCTTTCGCAATTTAGTAAATATGATGACAACTAAATTATGCCTTCAACTGCAGTATAAACAGGAAAAATTACTTCAAAACTGGAACTTTAAGCAATTCCAGCACACCCAGTATGCCAGTGAACAGCCCGAGATGGCATCCACGATGGCCAATACAATGCAGTTGATGAAAAAAATTAAACGTTTTTGTTTTATATGTTTTGTGTGTCTCACTTTAACATATGTTACCTTGTAACATCTTATTTCAAAGGTCAGTTGATGTACTTTGTCACTTCACTTTGTTACAAGTTCTTACGATATTTCAACACATTTTTGTGTCTGTCTGCCACTATGCACATGAGATCCGTACTGCCTGGGCAATACTCATGAGTCATGATAGCCGAATGTCTTCTAGTAATGTCGAATGCCATCTGACTGCAGTGTGGGCACAGCTTAAGTGAGCCACTGTGCCAATCAGGCTTTACAAATGCAGTGACAAAAATGGCTTAGGCTATTGTTTACATTTTGTTACACTGTTACGAAATAAAATAAAATACTACATATGTGCATTTTGCAAATTGCAGTGCTCTACTAGTAACATGCCTTACTGCACTACGAGAAGATCTCAAGAGACAATCCTACAATGGAAGGTTGTGATAATCACCAATCACCATTCACAACAGCCATTGCCAATTGCCATATAGGCTACACCTATAGGCACTGGCTACTGCAGTGTCTTGACTCTTGGTATTACGGTCACCCCATTTATTACAGCAATGTAACTAGCAGTAATTGTGGCTATAGACAGCAGCTCAGTATAATAGTTTGGAGTTGGACTCACAGCCAAGTTGTCCACGAAAGGTTGATGGGTGTGATGGTCAGCAGCCACCTGGCCTACATTCATAACATGAACCAGGTGAACTCTTGCAATGACTATGATTGAATGACTGAGTTAAGATTTATCGTCCTACTCGACACTAAATAGATCATATTGGAGATGCTCTTCCCAGCCAACCTCTTGGAAACTGGGAAACAATGACTAGAATAATAACAGCACTCGAGCAATTATCGCCGTTATTGTTACTATAGCGTAACCATCATTATCCCACGTCGCACTCGTGCCTCCTATGTCTACAATGGATGTCTGACGTGGTATAATGTAGTGTTAACTCACAGTCACGGATCAAGCGTGTAATACGTGCAGTGCGTCAGCCAGGGACAGGTGCAAGTTTGTAGGCCTACCACTGGCGACCCGTGCGACAGTGGAATAAGTGTGTTATACAACCGTCTATCGTGGTGTATAAGTTCGTTAACACTCACTTGTACTACTCCAAACAGTTGTATAACATACTATTTTAACACTTGGACCAATATATACTGCACAAAAGAGCACAACCACTGAAACAAAAAGCTTACCATAGCACTCTGTTGAAGCATCGAGATCTGATCCCTGACGTACAGACAGATGTGGCTGCTCCACATCAGCAGTGCCACCAGACAGTGAACTTACAGTCTGGTGACCACCAGTGTCACCTGCCGCCATATTACTAACACTTGAATCAACGACAGCAGTTGTAACACAGCTTGTTGGCGAGCTTGAAGCTGTGGCCATCCTCACATTCGCTGTAATGTGAGGACCGTAATACGGCGGTGGAGATCGATACTGAGAAAGAGTGTCTGTTGCCTGCTGCCGAAGCGACGATCCCTGGGAAGCTGTCAGCCTCATTTCATTTTCCAACTGCTGTGTGAGTACCGCCACCTTCCGCTCTGCTTCGCTAGGACCGTCGGATCTCGGCGGAATTACATCATACTGCAAACCTGGCAATCGACTAATCAGCTGAGGTGTCACATTAGCCGACTTCAACTCTGCAGATACTCTCCCAGATGCAGACAAGTCATTCCCCATCTGTGCCGCCCAGTAGGCAACTCCGCCATTCGTACCTTCCATACGGACAGGTACTGGAACAGTGGTAGATGCTGTGCTGTAACTTGGACTCATAAAGTGAACATCAGAGGCAGGCAAAGCATGTGCATACTGTGAAAGGACTGCACTGTTTACATGACTGTGTAGCAGTTGTTGTTCAACAGCTGCAGGGATGCCGTGATTTGACATCTGTGATATACGCTGTTGATCAGTCAAAATGTTGTTGTGTGCGGCAACAGACTGAGCTGCAGGTATTCGCTGCGGTCGAATCATAAGCCGTTGATACTGATCTGACCAATCAAGACGACCGTCAACACTGGGCAACTGTGTTGACATGTGTGGAGAAATTTTTCTCGGTGACTGTTTCGGAATCATATTTGGCTGCTGATCAGTTACATATGCTGGCTGTCCATATACATTAGCTGGCACAGTTCCTCGTGACAGTAAAGCAGCTGAAGCAGCAGAATGAAAACTGCCTTCTTGGCTCAGTCCTTCCTGTCTCTTCATTTCTACATTGACAATGCCACCATCTGGACGTCGAGTAATGTTGATTACGTTTACTGCTGGGATTCGTCCTTGCATACCGACTGAAGCACCACTTCTTGGAGTAACCGAATGCCCTTCTCTTTTCTCCATGTTAAAGCATCTAACAGACAACAAGACATTCACTGTAAAAAAACTGCATGCTGGCAATTTTCACCTTTATGTGGAAAACAGCACGACAGCAAACACTCAATAAATACAACACGAAACACTGAATTCATATCCTCAAATAACTGATATTGGTTAAACAATCGATAATCTGAAATGTGTTTGCATGTTTGCAACAGCTATTTCATAGTAACTGCTGTTTGGACAACATCTTGTGGGGTCAAAAGTTCCACCTCACAGCGATGATGTGTCCTCCATCCTCCTCACAGAATGAAACCTGTGTGCAATTTCCAGCTGTAATATTGTCACAGATTCCCACATGATGTGCTTTACTGCATCATGCCCAGAGTGCTGTAGATCAAGGTGGAAGTTTAGCTTGGTAGATGAAGACGGTCGTATGTTCCTGCAAGATGCCGCTCTAGCCCTACCCGCTAGTGCTCACCCAATGCCCGTAACCCTGCCGCACGTCTAGACTCATATCTCAAATTTCAATCCCGGGATTAAGCTAACCTGAAATACCTCAATTGGAAAAATGGGCCGGGATAGCATTCCCTAGTTACAACATATTTGCGATACAAAGTTAGGTTGTACATATGAAGCAAATGAAGTGCACATTTCACTCTGAATGTAAAATATTGCACAACTTCTGACTTGTAAACTAACAGCTAAAATATAAATGTAGATAATAAATCACAGCTGTTGCACTTGTATCATAACCTACGCCTGTCAGAACACTTGGATTGGACTGGTTATCTTAATTTGACAGTTCATCATACTTCCGTCAAGAACTCATGCATTTCTTACAAAACAACACTGTTAATTACTTACGGTATCTTATTAACCAAACATAAACATATATCTACGACACAATGCACACTTCAAAAAAGATGAGCAACTTCAACAATCTCCATTCGTCATCCTCACTTCCACACATCGATTATCGCCAATTCATTCCTCATACTGTGTCATTTGCAACCGGCGCAGAGAACGTTTATTGTGTCGACACAATTAGGTCGACACGGGTCGACACCACAGTATCGACACAAGAGTCAGCGGATGCAGTAGCTAGGGCTGGGCGATATGACAAAATTTCGTCCAAGATATTTATTGATAAATAGTACCACGATACCGGGTATTTTACGATACTTCGCTTGCGATAAAAGTAGCCGATGCAAAACGAATGCAATAATCAAGTTACTTGGAAAGTTACTTGGTTAACCAGTCATAGTTTATCACTACATCAAATAAATGTTTTGGTACATTTTGACGACAAACCATCCCTGTAAAAGCGTGGTTACGTTACATGACCCATTTTATATTTTGGAGGCCACATTTATATCTCAAAAATGGCTGAAGGTTGAGTTTTCAAATTTTGATCACAAAAAGACTATATCAAGTTTCGCCAAAGGGATGAAAAATCACCCCCAAAATGGGCGTGGTGACTGGTGACCCATTTTTGCATGTGCAACTGTGAACTTGGAAGATTTTTTTCCACAGCTCACCAGTAAGTGAGGTCAGTAAAGCTGTCGACTGTGGACCTCTGTTGCTCACACCTATGAGGCTACGATGATAGACACCAATAATGCTATATATAGACCCCCAAGTCAGCGCAATTAGCCACCGAGCCAAATTTTTTTACACAAGCTGTCAACCAGCCGTATTTTTTGGCTAAGCCACAAAACTGCTGCAACTGTAAATTTATACAGCCGACAAAAAATATGGCTTGTGCGCAATGTTGCTTTGACAGGAATATATTAAATGGTTTGGAATACATTGGAATCGCGTTCCGGTTGGTATTTTTCTGCCAGAATGCTGTTCCTGTTTGGTATTAACTTGCTACCAAAACACTGTCCAGCCAACAGAACAAACATTGCCAAGAATGGGCAAATTTCAATGTCTCTTGTGGGTGCTTAAAAGCTTAACAGCTCTCAGCTTCAAGGGGCTTCGTCCCCATGATCCCCCACCAGGGGCTCTGTCCCAATACCCAGCTGCAGGCTCTGGTCTCAGACCTTCATTGTACTTAGCCACCTAATACAATAAAGGTCTGAGGGCAAAGTACTTAGCATTTATTTTCTAGGCCTTATCAATGTGTGTGTGTACTCTTTAGCCTATATTTTTACGAACTAAAATAAACATTGCTATCACCAGATACCATATTTTAAGGCTTCAATGCACCAAAATTGATTTCTTCTGGGCTGTGCTCTGCCCCAGATCCTGCTGGGGGAACTTACAGCGCTCTCCCACTCCCTAGACCTACTAGCTGGATTTAAGGAGCTTTTCTTGGTATCACTATCAGTCATGACTCACGAGACTGTTGATGGACTGTAGAATGCAGAGTACACACACACATACACACACACACACACACACATACAGACTATCACTCTTGTTGCTGGCAAAGTTCCCCCTTCCCAAAAATACCAAGGACAAATTATATAAAATGCATACACAAACTGCATCTAGATAACCAAACAAATCGTTGCATATCATCTTTAAGCACTCTTTCAGACCACCTAGCCACAATGAGGGGGGCCTGCTTCTAAGGAGAGAAGGGGAGGGGAGAAAAGGGAATAAGATGGAAGGGAAGGACAAGGAAAAGGGGAGAAAAACAAAAGGGAAAGGAAGAAAAGAAGAAAGCTGTACCGGTTGCTACAATTTTTTTATTTACTACCAACATCAGCTTTGTGTAAGCGTGATGTTTCGACAGAGAACAATTTAGACTGCTATTGCAGCAGCCACTTGTCATCAGGAAGATGCAAAAATGTCGTTAAGATGAAATGCATAATTACACAAAATTTCTTGTATTTTGTTTTACGTGGTTTACTATGCTATATTTAGTAAGACTTCTCATTTTAGCTGAAAACGGTGAAACCTGTGTGCAATTTCCAGCTGTAATATTGTCATTATGCATTTTTTTCAGGTTAGTCTAAAAGCAGCTGTAAATCTTGTCAAGTCATCCGCATCCGGTTGTCTAGAAAAAAATTTGGCTTAGGGTCTATCTATATACACTAAAGCTCAAACTCTATCAGTTTGATTTGTTACTTTATTGCAAACTTCTTTGTATAATATGACCATCTTTATTCGCAGAAAAATGCAGACAATAATAAAATATAAAGACAGACCATAGACAGAGATAGAAAAAATAAAACTACATAAAACTGCCACTATGCTAAACAACTGGAAGAGAACAAATATGCAACATAACTAGAAACCGATACAAATGGTTGAAAGTAAAATAGATACAGACTGTCTCTAGCATGTAACCTAAATGACCATAACAAATTTTGAATCACTTCAGAGTTGAGACGTGCTTTACATATCCAACGACACTTGTATAGCAGAAAAATGTGCTTTAAATCCAGTCTGCCAAGTCCATTAATAAAGACTCTAACTGATTCCCAGCGATTAAAACCAAATATTTTATGGTATACCGAGTTCCAAGAGCTATTTAGATCATCCAATTGACGCGTTTTATATGTTACTGCTGCTGCAGCATAAGTCAGAATTGGCAAGCAAATGATTCCATTAAAGAGAGCTGCAGAATATTATCCATGCGTGCTGATTGACTGTAAATAGCGTTACAGGCTGCACAAAATGAACGACTTATTGGGTTTACATCCAAACTTAACTTTCTGCCTGAAACAAGATGAACACCTAAGTATTTAACACACTTTGCCCAGTGGACGGAAGCAGAGCCTAAGATGAGAGGATTAAGCACAAAACGAAAAGAATAGCCAAAAACTAAGAGGTGACATTGCGAGGCATTAAACTGCAAGTATAACTGAGCACAAACAGTATGGCAGATATTAAGCATATTTTGTGAACCTTGCAGGGATGGGCTCAGTAACATTATATCGTCTGCATACAAAATACAGCCTACATATGTCTGATTTACCCAACAACCAACACCTTCACTCTTTAAACACATAATTATGGCATTTATAAAGAGGTTAAACAAGGCAGGGGACAGAGTGCTGCTCTGTCTGACACCACTATGGACACAAAACAAATTAGAGTACACTCCATTCCATCTAACCATACTACACATCTTACCATACCAATCACTGAGGACAGCAACAATATACATGTGAACACCAGCTTCATATAAACTAGGAAAGAGCTTAGGATGGCTGACCCGGTCAAATGACTTACTTATATCTAAGGAGGCGGTATAGACATTACTTCCATTCTTGATGAAGTAATCCACTGTGCTTCGGAAAGTAAAGAGAGCATCGGGACAACCTGACCCTTTTTTAAAACCAAACTGCAAGTCATTAGTGACTAGAGCATCATCACATAAGACAGAATAACATTCTCAGAAACCTTACATATAACCGGTATAAGCGTAATTGCTCTATAGTTAGAAGGATCAGAGAGAGGAGCAGACTTGTCTTTGACTAGAGGAATGATAGTACCTAAACCAAAATTAGCTGGAACATAGCTATGACGCAGAATCATGTTAAATAATATTTTTAAGTGAATTACCAGAGATGGGTGGGCATTCAATAAATGCTCTGCACCAAGGTCATCTGGTCCACAAGCTTTGCCATGCTTAAGATGACGAATACTGTTATCAATCAGATCTACTGTAATGTCGGTTGGGGTAATGTCATCTGTATCAGACAACCCGCTATTCTTCATGACATTACGCGACTGAACACCATCATAGGAATCATAGAATACTGAAGAAAACTGTTCAGCAAACATGTTAGCAAAATCCACATCATTACGGAAGTCTTTAAACAGAGTATCCGAGCATATATTCTTCCTGAACTTAGCTGACCAGGCCTTCCAAAATTCAGGAATATCCTTATTAACAAATTAACAGAGTAAAGTTTAAGCCTCACCATGCACATGTGTGCTAATAATCGTCATCTGTTGATCTGATAAGCAATGTGTTTTAAATATCACTCGCAATGCTTGTTGCCTGGTGATTTCACTGGGTGTGCAGGGCAATATGACTGATTTTACATGCGTTAGCATCACGTGGTCCATTAGCATTAGCAGATATAATCGTCCAAAATAAACTTTTATTGCCAATAAACAAAACGACAAAACGACAACAAAAGACAAAACTCAACCTCTAAGAATAAGCCACTGACCATACTATATTATCATCATAATGCAGCAGCAGCGCAGAACTTGTAAGGAGCCCCTTACAGGGGCTCAGTGGCGTCTTACAACTAAGTGGAACAAAAGTTAAACATGAACATGTTAAAAACAGCAAGACAATGTCACTCAGTACTTAGAAACCGCAGACAGAATGGGGGCTTTCTCAGGGAACCCAGTAGCCAGCTCTTCTGAAGAAGTTTTAGATGAAAGTGCTTTTAGTGGGCAAAGGAACACTCCCAATGTGGAAATACTTCCAATGTTTGCTTATTATTTTTTTTCTTGTAATCTCCATATTGTAATAAATATGTTTAATTTTGCTCACAGTACATGGATAGCTCATTTAAGCGGAGCATTAGCTCCTTTGCTACTATCCATCACACATAATATAAATGTATTTGATATTTTGATATTACTGTCAATTGAGTTTGTGTGTGACAAAATGAATTGATTGAATGACATACATCGCGATAATTTTTTACGATAATTATCGAATAACGAAATTTTCAGTATCGCCCAGCACTTTATAAATCTGAACCAAGCACCAGTAGGGACTAGGGAGTCTCGAGTATCGACACAGTCACTCACAACTGTGTCGACTATAGAGTGTTCTTTTTAACTTTTTGTTTTGTGAGTCAGCGTTGTAATAAGGGTATATGCGTAGTATTGAAGGTTTATGTTGGATTTCAGCTTCATCTATAGAATAAGATGTCTCAAGAAAACGATCGTTTACGACAAGAGTTACAATATTGGTCAAGTATGGTTAATCGTTAATTTTTGTCTTGTCACTGACTTTCCGCAGACAAAATGTTCTAAAACTTACTGGAACCAGGAAATGGCTACCAGTCAACTCGTCACTCACAAGTGAGATAGGTGAGAAACAATGCTCAACATGGACATTTAACTACCACAACACAAGCGAGCAGACAAGCAACAGAGAGAGAGAAAGAGAGAAATTTATTTGCCAATAAAAAGTAAATATAACACAAAAAATACAATAAATGTTAGTTAAATGGCGGGCTGTTAGAGAGGCATAAATGCCCATCAAGGC
>Ga0209782_1000385_pt1 | contig 18536 bp, 7 predicted proteins | sample WorMetmaBAHAMAS1_FD_187390 | JGI IMG/M metagenome (GOLD analysis project Ga0209782, IMG submission 187390) | Marine gutless worms symbiont microbial communities from Max Planck institute for Marine Microbiology, Germany - Inanidrilus... | ecosystem: Host-associated > Annelida > Digestive system >...
ACCGGATTGACAACATTCACACAAATACCTTCCATTTGGTGAAAAGATCGTGAAAATCGGTCCAGTAGATCCTGAGATAGCTTTGCTCAATTTAAAAATAGAAAGAAATTAACACAAGCAAAATATATAGCCCGGTCGGCAGGTTTGCCGAGCGGGCTAAACAAATGACCAAATTTCGTTGATATTAAACATTAAAACTTTCAAAAGCAAATTATCTGCACGTTATGTTGGTCTTTTTTGGATTGGGATCGCTTAACAAACGACGAAATCTGGGGAAATTTACGCCCATGGATGATTACTGCGGATTTTGGACATTTTTGATCTGCAGTACCGTAGTTTGATTCACGTGATAGTGAAGTGACTTGCACTGATACACAGACAATCAGTATGATGACAAAACCTTAGTCATCAACGTCCTTATCCTTTAAGTTGAAACCTACCAATTTCGACTTCCATTTTAAACACTGAAATTTACAACAGCATTTACAGACGTGAGATGATAGGGTAACGTTATAGCCTAGTTGTGTACAGTTATGATTGTTGTGCAGATCACACCCACAACGTCTGGATCCAACATCTACATCTTTGCGTGTTGCCTAATGTTGTATATGTTATTATACTGAAATTATTCACCAAGTCAATTTTGATAAGAATCTTGACTGGAGATTGAATATTAATGTTGCTTACATGACGCAACATGAAACTGATGATTTTCAGGAATAGGCCTATTTTAGCCCGCTGGGCAAACTTGCCGGAAGGGCTATATAGGCCTATTTTGCCGATGTTTTTTTCTATCTATCTGTCTTACCCTTGTAATACCGAAATTGCTGCCTAATTTGAAGGCAGCTGACATCACTTAAATGTTTGAACCGTTGGTGAAAAACTATGCGAAGTTCATACTTGTTAGTCCAGAATATTCAATGCGCAAGTGCATGTTCATTTTATTGCTGTAGCTATTGAACGATATCAGTTAATGTTTCAATAAAACTTGCACGATGTGTTTTGTGATCTCTCACACGCAAATTCTGAAAGATTGGCTCAAATCCGTGCTACCTTTGCTGAAATACAGATTTTTTTCTAAGGTATTGTCTTTATTGGCGCACCCTATAGTTACGTGACGCAGTTTGGTTGTGAAGGCGATCAACGCTTAGTGACGTTAAAATTTACGTGACGCTGCCATGGATTCCGACTTTACCTCGGACGTCACAGTGCATGTGGAGTACTGCGGTCAGTGTCTGTGTTTTGTTAGTAAGGGCCGTTCACACTATGCTCGGATGCGCGCATATCCGTGTGTGTCCGCAGCTAGTAATCGCCCATTAAAAGCTGCAGCGACACCGCGTTGACATCACATTACAGCAGGCCTAGGCCTACGCACGCTGCTGTTGAGGAAACTTACTAAATTAGGGTCATTTGTTCTATTGTAAATCTAATCTTATCACCATTATTCAATCAACATCGCTTCAACTTACAAACTAAATCTAGGATTTTAACACAAATGTTTCGATTTAGAGTAATAAAATATAGACCTACAGGTTGATCACTCCCCAGGCACTGTGAAATCGCCATAAATAGCACTCCTATGTACGTTTTGCTATCCACGTCATAATTACCGATATGCTATTAAGGCCACATTCCACGAAACCGACACTGACATCCTGATGTCGGTGTCGTGGAATGCGGCCTTTTAGCCAGCGTCGCTCTAGCTGTGGCATAAGCGCGGCTGCAGCCTGTTATCACCCGACAAGTTCCGTCGTCGTTCTGTCCGTTGGTAACGAGTCGACCGTGAGTTGTGGAAAAACGGCTAACGCGATCTTGCTGCCATTTGTAGGGTAGGCTCAAGGAATTGTAGGCCTAGAACGGGGTTCATCTGACAAATACAGTTGAACGATTATGCGAGGCGGCTGAGTCGGACTGTCACCAGGGGTGGCGACGCAGCCTCTTCCCAAACTACTTTGGGCAACATTATTGTCAGTGTAACTATACATTTCGCACCGTTTCCGAGATATTTTCTTTTGCCCAAAATTTAAATTTTAAACACATCAAGTCACCATGACTACCATGTATACACTTTGTCATCACGGTGCTATACTTCACATGACCAACCAATGAAGTCTCTAGCTTTATCCGTTCCAGAGATATTGTAGGAAGAGCTAAAAATTTTAACGAGTCATGCCCCTTATGGGGGTGATATCTCATCCCTTTGCTAACACTTGATATAGTCTAGTACCTGTGTACAAAATTTGACAACTTTAGCTTCAGACATTTACAAAGTATTGGGACCGGAGTCCCCAAAATTAAGAATGGGTCACGTGACGTGATAACGCCAGTTTCAGGGATGGTTTGTCCTATAATCAACCTGCATACTAAATTTGAAGTCTCTTTGGGTTCCCACTCTTTAGGAAGAAAAAAAATCCACTAGTTTTCCAGAACAATTTTAGAATTTTCCAGGTGCTTTCAAGTCACAGTTCGCAGCCAAAATATATAGAAATATATAAAATATGAGACATTCATCATTGACCTTCACCATTCATTCCTTTGTAACTTGTTTGCGATACAGCCGTTACCGTGTCAGAACAAGCGTAAATCGACTTATCATACCAAAAATTCCAGGTCTAAAATAAAATTGCAGGAGTTTTCCAGGTGAGTGGGAACCCTGTCTCTATATTAACCCCTCTACAAAGACACGAAGGGTTGCAATGAAAAATGTAGAAATTGGGGTGGTTAAGGGTCACTCAAGGTCAGCTACAGCATAAACATTCGATAGAGCGCATACGATTTCCTACTTAACTTTAATAGAAACTATATGCATCAATGTTGTACCATTTTCGAGTTTTAGCGAGTTATTTATCTAAGGTCGTCATATTTTTACCTACCCTACCTGCATTTGGCGCTCCCATTGAGGGTGAAGTCATTCAAATTTCGCCGAAATCTTCGGCATCAGATCCTATGTTTAGCTGCTTCAGAACACTAACTTGTGACACACAAGACAGTCACTCAACAATGGTATATACTGTGATAGCATTGTCACTTAGTAAAAATGTTAACGATTATTTAGAAACTTGCAAAATCCTTTAAACGAGCTACTTAAAGCTAGCAACGTTCCAGTAAATTCTGGTGTAGTCCAACACGTGAATTTAGCACTAAACAGTTAATCAGTTATCCTGATGAGGTTTCTTCCATGACAGCTGTCAAATTCCGCAACATTCCCAGGTTTTCCAGATAAGTGGTCACTCTTGATATAATGCAACATTCCAGAGTTTTGTGCTCCGTCACTGTCTTTTCTGATATCATGAGCATGAGCTAAGTATGGTACTGTACTTCAGAAAAGTAACATTGTAACATTGTCTTCAAACATGAATGATGCTGATAATAAATAAACACTGAACTTTCTTTAACATCACAGATGATGAATTCAACATACTGAGATGGTGAGATATAGTAGTATAACAGCTAATATGTGAAATCAAAGCAATATTCATACTACATTGATACTTACAGAATCTAACAATTAATCATCCACATAAGTTGAATGAGACAAATATACCAGAGAGTTCTACTTTTCCAGTATATTTAGATACAGAGACAAGAATAACAACTGAAACTGAATAATGGTTAGACTGAGACCAAAGCAGAGGCAGGAAAAAAATGCAAAGAACATACAGGCCTAGCTGACAAATATGTGAGATGCAATGTTTCTGGTACATGTATACACAGAAGGCTAATAGATGGTAACCAAACTGATAATAATGAGTGTAATTTCCTCAGTGAATCTGGCATTGTTTTACGAGAAACGTCTGGCAACAAAGCATAAGTGCCCGCTGTTTCATCATAATAATGGCTGCATGTGTTTTGAACTCGATATGTGAATAACTTGACAATGATATTCCCAGAGTGAAAAAAATGTGAACAAAATTATTTCGATAAAAATGCCATATGATTTTAGTCTTCTTTAGTGCTGTGAGTCTGTGATCAGAAATTATTTAAGCATTAAACTATCACATCATAAACATAATGTCATTAACATCTCAGTATATACTATCACCAATCACCAACATGGCTGTATAAATGTTGATCTGTTCTGGTAACATCTCCTGAATATTAATTTTCTTTTATGTAAGGTGACATTACATTTATGTGGTGAAAATTATTTCCTGGTCAAAACAATGACTATACAACTGACAAAGTTATCGTGAAAATAATCTGCCATAGTTTCCGACTCACAGTGTATATGCAACAATTACAATGGTCAATATAATGGCATGACTTTGAAACAGGCAAATACAAACTGTTTCACTTCATGTTTCTCAGTGTAGTAGCACAAGATGTGTAATACAATGCCAGGATTTTAGCAAACAAGCTGATTCATTCAACTTATGGATTGTGTTTACCGAACCCAGACTCATGATGTGATATTTTTAACGATCTCGTCTTGTGCTAATCAAGTTCTGGTTTCTACTATCTACCACGACTGATGCAAGAAAGCAGAGTTGAATGTGCGACTCAACACATTACAAATCACATCAGAGATGAATGTCCAGACAACAGTACTGGCGCATTGACAAACTCATAACAAAAAACAGAAAAGACAAAGTACACACAGAAATTAACCCCGACACAAGCAAACTGGCCATAGTTAAACAAGCTCGAGAAAACCTAAACCAACAGTCATCTGTAAGAACTGCTCATATATGCGTGCACACTGTCAAACACAACTGCAGCACACAATACAGCATAGAAATGTTCTGCTAATCTTCACCATTGTCCTCCAGAAATCGTAATATTATAAATAATACCCCGACAATGTTTATGGTGCTGCCATCATGGTCAAGGCCATTTCACGAGTTCACCCAGTTCATCTTATTAATCTGACCTTGGTTTCACAATAGGGCCCGTCAGTAAATAAAGAATATTTATCCCAGATCCAGCTTTACTCGATGTTTGGTGAACTTCCGGTGTTAAGCAATATGGTTGTAATCATAACAGTTTGCGTGAAAGTTGCAAATTCTACATTTTTAGTCACAAATAAAAGGAAAAAGTGGGCTGAGTTATCGAGGTATTATTTATACAATTGTTTTGTAATGTAATTTTAAATTGTTGAAGACTAACCGTAACATGATGCATTAAATGTTGCATTGATGCCTGTACTAAGCTTACCGTCTTTCACCGGAAACAGAAATAACATAGACATATTGTTATATAACTGACGTGCCTTATAGATCACATCCTCAACCATAAGCAGCACCTCACAAAGATTGCCGTTCGTCACACGAAGTTACTCTATGTTGAGCCCGGTTAGTACTGGGATGGGTGACCGTCTTTGGGGGGCAGGTATATCACCTCAGTATGTAACAAGGCAACTAGGTTAACTCAGCCTTGCATCCCTCTTGGCTCGCTAAATCGAGTACCAGCCATAATTTGCTCGGGTAAAGGCGGGTGGCAGGTAACACTGTAGTGGTAAAGGCTAAAATTTTGCTGCAAACTGCTATAACCCGCTTACTTTACTTACTAACTCAGTAGCAGAGTATTGCTTTCCAGTAAGGTCACGCTCGTCACATGCAGACTTGACAGACGTGCAACTCAACTCCACCATGCGCATTATTATCATCACTTCTCACCACTGCCGTCGTTTTCTGTCAAATAATGAACCGCCAGCAATCAGGCCCTAAACTGCAGTAGATAAACTGATTTAGAAGACAGACCTGCATGCTAAATGGCCGCAACACAACCATGCGTTTCTCCTCTGCGAAACTGCCTGCCATCACTCAGGACCCCGTACAGACACTTACCCAACAAACATCATCTCCCAGTGGCGAGATGAATGGAAGTCGGCTCTGATGGTCGATTCCTTTAGTGGATGAAACTGACCCGACCATCTCGCAACCAGAATTCAATCTACCTAGATGCTACTGGGCACTCAACTATCGCTTTCGACCAACCGAGGCCACTGGGCGTCCTGTCGAAAGAAGTGGGGCCTGACAGCAACTGACGTGACCTTGTGGCAAATGCCAAATGATGTCACATTTTGTCAACAGCTGCCCAAATACCAAGATGGAGGGTCGACTGCAGTGACTGCACTCAGCTGACGATGTTGCCACTGAATGACTGAAGACATCGTAAAAATGCACTAGGTAACATCAACATCTGACTAATGCACTCAGCGCCAGGTGGCCGCAAGAACTGAAACCAAGCCGACCAACCTTGGCTGTGAGTCTGCTGGCAGGCTGCTACTATCCACAATACCATCCCATCTGACCTCACGTTAACGATGCACTGATCAACCGACCAGTTCTTTTAATGCTGATGGTTTTTACGCAGCAGTTTCAAGCCAAGCATGCACATAGGCCATTACAAGTGACAACATATTAAAGCAATGGCCTATCTTGTGCAACATCAATTACCTTCCTACAACATAGACCTTATGATGAGCATAACGTTATTACTGTTACAAATACCTAAAACAGGTGGGCGGTGCATCGTTATGACCCATACAGTAAGTCTGCTGTAGTTCATCTGTTCGAAAGAAGCACACTATTAACAAGAACAATTCACACAAAAACTGAACTGCATGTGTACAACATACACGAGTTTAATCGCATTTGGAAAAGCCAGTCATACACATACTACTGAAAATATAATCACAGGCTGAAAGGTAGTGCCATGCTGTGTTGCTGGTCACTGCTCTTGTCAATAACAAAAATCTATTTTTCAAAACCTCACAAAACTCAGATCTTTCACCAAACTGCCAAAAACAAAAGAAGGCATTCAAAAATCGATGGCAATCGGAATAGTTTACATCGACAGAGACTACTAAAACTGCACACGACCACTTCCACAAAATTCCTAGCAGCTGATCGATTAAGTTAAGGTTTAATGTTTCACTCGACACTAACAGGTCACTTCGGAGATGCCCTTACCAGCCAATCTCTTGGTTAGTACTGAGAAGCCAGGAGAAAGTACCATCACAATATTATAAACCTAGACTAACACAAAACTAAATATAGAAATACTAAATCGACAAAATGCAAATCATCAAACACCAAAAAACTACAACATAAAATAAACCGAGACAAATTATAACCCAGGTTTAGTCGCCTTCTATGAAATACGGCCTGGAAACAGAGTGGGGCTTTTCTCAAAGGAAAAGATAAAGGAGAAGTAAATAAGGAAGAAAAATATAAGCAAGAAAAAAGTAGCAAGTTACAAGAAGCAAAAAAGCAAGTGATAAGGGAAACCAACATACACAAACAATCTATATAGTGCCAAATTCCACAATGTTTCTAGGGTGCATTAGGCCCTGGTGCCCACACGGGATAAATTCCTAACAGTAATGTTCAAACTCAACTTGCAATCACTAACTAGAGCAGAATAAATGGAACACACAGTGTGTAGCAATGCACTGCAGTTACCGACAAGTTTATTATTTTTCAAAGACAAAGTCAGCATATCAAACAGCCCAAAAGTGACTTGCAACTCAAACCTGTTTTATGTCATGAGAAGTCTTGATGCCATTTATTTACACTTTTCCACAATAGTAGCTCCAGCTATCACCTAGTCATTGGGCCCATTCCATGGGGCAATAGCGGTCCCTTGTCACGCGTTGTCGTTGTCGTCCGGGACATCGATGCGCAGGCGGCGCGTGACAGTACCGCTGGCGACATCTGGTGAATTGGCGTGAGGCGGCTCGCAGTAGTCAATGGGCCCAACATTTTTCAAATGCTTCTTGTTAAATAAATAGAATCTCTGATAGCTAACAGGACTCAATTCCTGCTGATGATACAAATAAATCACTGGGGTGGTATGGATAGAATATAGCAGAAATAGACCAGTGCTTTAGAAAAAGTCCACTTTACATGTATCTGAATATCAAACTCGAAATTATGGAGTGCAAAAGAGGAAAATACATTGGTTCTTTTCACACAGCTCCTGCTGTGATCTATCAATACGTAGTGTGACATTTTTAAAACTAACAAAATAAATAACATCCAAGCCTTCACTACGGTTAACATAAATCTTAAGACTGTCTAAAAATTCTAGATTAGTTTAGTTATTTACGTAAGCAGCACAGCTGATATTTAAAATAACCATCAACGAAAACATGTTTCCAACTGGCAAAAGAGCAACAGCATCATACTTGCAATAAATCATATAAAGCTTTTCTAACAACACGTATGCTATGAGGCTGTACTTTCTAATATCATGGCCAAATTAACTACAATGACCCAGCACTATTTTCTAGCATTTTAACTTACAGCAGTTACATATCTTAAGTTTTTGTTTAACTGGCAAATAAGGCTTGGATAGATATAAAAGTAAGGACACACTTGAAAGTGTGAGAGGCCTAATGCTTTTCCAACCAAAAGTGTCATAGCATTCAAGGCAAAGCAGCTAACACAACTTATAAGCAGCTATCGAGCAGAAATTTTAAGCACGAGTAAAGTACAGATAAACACAACATACATGTATTATAAACTGTATAACGTGAAATAAGTGAAAAATAAAGTTTCTTTCACTAAACGAATGCTGATAACTAAGCATAGGAATGGCATCATATTTTTTTATCCAGTACTTAAAAGTCTGAAAATAACTATAACATCATGTGCAAGTTTAACATTTTACAAATCTTTACAGTGTCAACATAACACTCTAATTACACTCTAATAATATAGCAAGTAATCTTTTACATTATACCATTACAATAATGACTGTCTTGGTTAATCCAGTGTTCCGACAAATAACTAAATCTGTGTAGACAATGCAACATCCCACAGAAGACTCAGCAATATCACACACAAATGGTCCCGCTGTGTTCCTATGATAATAAGTGACTGCTTAACAGCACCCACCAGAACTCGACGATTTGACCGGGGTGCTGGCATTGATTTTAACGTTAGATCGCTGATCGGCAGCCGACGATGCAGCTGGTCCCATACGACGTTTAATCTCGGCTGCCATCGTTAGAAATGCCTGTTCTACATTTGTTGCATTCTTCGCACTCGTCTCCAGGAACGGAATGCTTAGTCCGTCGGCAAACTCCTACAGCATTCATCATCAAATAGTTCACATTCTGACAGTAATGACTTCCGTTGCTTAGACAGGACACATTAATCATTTGATGCGTGACGATAGAGATTTGCTTTATCTCATGTAATGTAATTTGTAACCGGCAACAAGTTCACACACTCGACTCATAATTACGACATCATAAACCTCTCTGTCTCTCACACAGAGGCCTTCTTCTAGAAGTACCTAAATAAATAAGTATGGTATGGAGTCGGTGCAAAGAGAACAAGAAGCATTTGAAAAATGTTGGGCCCATTCGCCACAATGAGTCGCCTCACGCCAATTCACCAGATGTCACGCGCCGACGGCGCATCATGTCCACGACAACGACGACGACGACAATGCATGACAGAGGGGACCGCTATGGCCCCATGGAATGGGCCCAATTATTAGTGATAGTATACAAGCAGTAAAAATCCACCAGTTCTTAACCTAAGTTTGACTAACACTGGTTATCATATATAATGGCCATAAAATGGCAGCAGCAACAGCAACTAGGTAAACTGGTCTTTAAAGACTGCAAGAAATTCTACTGGAGCTGGAGCGGTCTTTTACCAATTCAATGCACAGCGTTACACATAATGACAACTTCAAAGCACAAAAGCTCAAGGCAATATACTGGTTTTCCTCGAATGCTTAAGACATTCGGATGCGAAAACAAGCCCTTGTCTATCAATTGTGATGGTTGTCTATTAAGGATGTACTATCCACACTACTATGTCAAATAAACTTGTCACTTTTATGCTGAAAATCTAATAACTGGACTCATTAGTTAAGTACTCATAACAGTACAGCAGTCGTAACAAACGTAACAAGTGTCATCCATCCATCACAACTGATGCATGTCATGTGGGAAGATGTCGACAGCCTCAGTGCTAGAGAACGGAAGCACGTTTGATTCGGGAGCCCACCGAATCTAGACATTTTAAAAATCAACCTTTGCCGTTGTGTAGTCCACGACCTTCTTAGCAGTCATATCACACTTGTTGCCAACCAGCAGTTTGTTGACATTTTCGCTGGCATATCGGTCGATTTCTCCAAGCCACTGACGAATATTGTTGAACGACTCCTACCCCATTGACACAACAACGATTCATAATGATGGAGTAAAAAGTCAACCATTAATGATTAAAAAATGTGATAACCACACTCCTTTATTCACTTAAATAAGCTGAATTTTTACTGCATGATGCTATGCTATCATGGTATATGCCGCTGTCATGTGTGTGACCGTGTCTGTCACTCCGTACTGTATCAAAATGGCTAAATGTAGGATAATGCAAACACTGCCATACGATAACTCAGGGACTCTAGTTTTCTGATGCCAAAGATCACGCATGGCGAAATTTGAACGAGATCACTCTCTATGGGGGCGCTAAACGCAAGCGGGGTAGGTTAAAATCAGCCACTTTCAACGAATAACTCGCTATAACTCGAAAACAGTACAGACGCATAGTTTCTAATACTCTAATAGGAAGTCGTATATGCTCTATCGAATTGTTATGTTGCCGATGACCTCGGGTGACCCCTAACCACCCCAATTTCTACATTTTTCGTCACCTTTCGTATCTTTGTAGTGGGTAAACGGAGAGACTTCAAATTTTGCATACAGGTTGATAGAAGCTAGTCCCTGTCTACGAATGACAAACCATCCATGAAAGGGGTGTGGTTACATCACGTGACCCATTATTATAACATAAAACTTTCAACCCACATACCGATATTTCAGCTCAAGCTTACAAAACAAATCCACGTAAGACCAATATATATAGTGATATATCCCCACCAGCCAATATATCGGTTTGGTCAAGTATTTCATACACCAAATAATTTTGGTCGCATATATTGGGTGGTAAGATTTATAGTCCTTTTTGCACGAGTGACTAGGGTTGAAAAATTAACAAATAAAATAAATTTGTGACAATTTGCAGCAAAACACAAGAATTCATGCTAATATCTCAAACCTGCAAATAATGGCCACAAAAATTTTGACAGCCACCTAACTTACAACATGAACAGTGTTGAGGAAATGCTGAATCACAGGCAAAGGAAATCAAAAGTAGCAGGCAACATTAATAATATACAGAATCAAATGACCTAAAAACGTGTTTTTTTGTTTACTTTATTGGTGAAAAATCTATGGAATGAGGTTACTGAAAATTCTACATGTATCCAATTATGAGATGTGACATGTCTGCACAGTTGAAATAATGCTTTTTTTCTGTCGGATGCTACGTACAATTTTAAGCACAGCTACTGCTGCTGCATGTGTTCTGAGACCAGACATTTGCTAACCTGGTCTGTGACATCATAGACGACAATGATGCCGTGTGCACCTCGGTAGTAGCTGGAAGTGATGGTGCGGAATCGCTCCTGACCAGCCGTATCCCACTACAGCAGATCACAGCTCGTAAAACACTATATCCACACTGCACCATTTCCAAGATATTATCACTTTTGAGTTTTTTTTTCTTTCTTCCTTATGCACAGTCATAATTTTCAGCCGTTCTCAACCATATCTGACACATGGCATCCTTACACTACAAGATTGGTCATGGGCATGGAATCAGATTTGTCATTAGCTTAACTAATTAGTTTAGATTTAGTTGAGTATTAGCCGATACAGGTTTTTCCAACAGCACCTCAACACGGTGCTAATATTAAGCTAGGATTTTCTGATAAGCTGGCAGTTTCAAACCCATCAGAAAAACACCCTTGCTAATATTTTTTTAAAAACCCTAGCTAACATTAGTGCCATTATGTGGCACTGTTGGAAAAGCTAATACTCCAACTAAATTTTAACTAATTAACCTAACTATAATGCCATGACATCTGACAGAAAGTCAGCAAGAAAAATGGTAAACAAATGAACTTACAGTAAGTATCATATATTAATAAGCAAACTACTTTTGCTATCCCAGTCTTCTGCCCTATCCTTCTACATCCCTCTATTTCTTCCTGTCCTTACCACTAAAATCCATCTGAGGACCCGTGGAAGTATTGAAGGCCACCAAATGACCTTTTCTGCTTGAAACCACAAGAGAAAATGAATTTAAACATTAAGAAATTGTCTGATTCAATGTACTAAATTTTTTAAAATATTATTGCAGCCTAGTTTTATTGTATCAGCAAAATAAAACTAGACAGAGTATAAACAAATGAGAAGATCAACTTACAATCTGCAACTTAATTGTTTTACCATCCAAATCAATTGTTCTAATTTTCTATAAACAAGAAAACACAAAAAAACATTTAGTAGCAAACAGTTATTGATTTAAAAAACAAACTATCGTCACTCTCAATAATTCACATTTTAATTACACAATTCAACAATCCACATTTATAAGTAACAGGTAAGTTCTGTTAAGCCATAAACAAATAGTCAGATACTTTTAGCTCAGTACTGTTAAAGTATTAGTAATTATTAGTTACTTTAACTTGGTAATTACTAACAATGTGTGTGGTTCATAAAATCAGCGTATACAATGCATACACATAACAAGTAGATCTAGGAATGAATGAATGAATCTATGAATGAAAAATGATTTAATTAAAAATCACAGTACATGAAAGGCCATAAAGCCACTTACACTTGCCCTTAAAACACATACACATAGATATACATTATAATATATACATAAAATCAACATGAAAATATACATTTAAGAAGACTAAAATACACAATATTTGCTTAAATCGACACAGTCCAGTAGTCGTTAAAAACATTTAAACTGGAAGCTTCTACTACTGTCACAGGTAATGCATTTCAGCCATCACAAATACGATTCAAAAAGAAATATGACTTTGGATATTACTGACTAATTACTGGTACTTCAGACTGGCGTGAAACACAAACCGACTGAAGTTAAGAGAATACGCAAAGTTTAAATGCAAACATGAATAACACGAGCACTTACAAAGTCCACGCCAATGGTACTGATGTAGCTCTCTGTGTATGTATCATCCTGCAACATACACATAACAAGAATGATACATAAGCTAGTAAGCAAGTAAGTAAAACTCTTTACACACTATGCCTACAAGAAAATAAATAAACTCACCAAAAGCACTGAACCAACAATATATCCAGCTATCAATCACTAACTTCACTTTATTACAACAGTACATACTATAAAATGTGCACCATGCAGATTATGCAGTATAAACTATCAAGTATTTCAACATGAAGCTGTACATGCTGACAATTACAATCACAGAAAATACTAACAGAATTAGTCGGATCATAAGTACAGATGAAGAGTTTATTTGTAACTGTTTACAAAAACATATTAATTACACAAGTTATAAGCTAGGGTACTGACCATACAGCATAATGAAATCACTTTAACTGTTTACTACTCAACTCAACAGTGCAAGACAGCAGTCAAAAACCACACAATGAAACATGAATTTTGCAACCTACCTTTGAATGACGACATCAACAACATTATGTCAACAACAAATATGACTATTACCACTACTATTACTTTCAGTTTCTGTCTAACTGGCCTTTCCCGAGTAACACCAAGACAACCTCTGGGGATAACTGGTGCAAATTTTCTTACAGGTTTGATGCCCTTCCTATCACCGAAACATATCAAAACAGTGAATAGAACTCCGACCACTGAGTTTGACATTAACCAAGGAGTATCAGCCTTCTTCCCTCCATTAACTGACCATGACCACAAATATGCTCCAACATCAGTACCATACCCAATTTGAATTTACCAAAATGTCATTACGCAAGTGAAAAAATAATGTAAAATACATTACAAAAAGTTGTTAAGAATCATTTTAGTATATTCTAAACTATTAAACTAATCCTTAGCAAATTTTGAGTATCAGCAGTATATAATCTCATTAATCTATCATCTTTTATCTATCTTTTGACTTATATCATATAATCATAAGACAGACAATATGCAAACCTCACTGTCATCATTACCTTAATTGTCGGTAAACCATCTCGGTATGTAACGACTATTAATGTCGGCACTCAGTGACCTTCGATATGTGGCACCTTAGAAAAACATTTACTTACTTACTTACTTACTTACTGACTATTGGTGAATTAATCTCGTACACTATGATCACGTCAAATGATCCAATGTCCCCATATATCTGATCTTATTGCAAGATGGTGTGGCATCTGTCAAAGGTTCAGAAATGAACAGCACTTAGTGCCCTGTGCATCTGCGGAAAGACCAAACTAACGAGAAATTTTCACTTCTTTCAGAAACTCTACACTATCCAGGTCAAGATGTGTCTGACAGTATTTTGTCTTCGGGTGTTACAGCTCCGTGTTCACTGTAAATGTAGTACATACCGCAAATCGAAGTAACAGACACGACTTTCCAACACCAGAATCTCCAATCAGCAGCAACTTGAACAAGTAGTCACTGCCAAAATAATAAACAAGCAGTTAGTATAAGAAATCTGTCTTCTGAGAGGACAGATGTGTTAAAACACATGTAGAAGAAAATCTATGGCCAACTAGCTAAACACTTCACCTCAAGCAGTGGATCATTTTCTTTCGCTAATACCAAAGTCTAAGACTTTGGTCTAAGACTATATGTCTAGCCTACAACCGAATTAATGTAAAATGTGCAGTAATGCTAAACTTCGACCTCAGACCAAAGTCCAGACCAACCACTTAGACTAAAAAAATCAATCTGTGCAACAATTCAGATCACCTGTAGTCTATCAAAATCAGTATCAATTCATACTCAAAACACTGATCAAACTCTACAAAGTGGAAGAATTCAAAAGTCACTCAATCAGACTCATTGTGGTATTAAATTACCAGCATTGGACAAGTTAGGCCCGTAATGGGATGGAAAGCCGTCATAATGTAAGAGCTGGTCAACTCTGGGAGTGGCGGCAATAGCCGATGGATGGCAGAAATGGTTGGATGCCCAAGTGAGGGGCAAAATGTGGATGTGCAATTATACACGCAGTAGCATCTATATAGTCAACTCGTCACTATAATCATGTGATCAGTTGACTGTTCTGTTAAACAGAGTTGTGATTAGCTGACCGTACTTTGTCACGGCAGTCTGTTTGTTCTTGCATTGGTCACATGGTATGGATGGATTTTAAACTTTTTTAAAAAGTTAATACAATGCAGATTATGCAGTGTTAAATCTGTATAACAATAACAGTTATCATTTATCCACATGCCTAACTACATTAATTCACGGTTAAGATAGACCTACAAGACACCATTCGGCATGATACAGCGTCTGCACATGTCGCTCAGAAACACCAGTGGCCTCACAACAATGCTATTACGCGGTGATACTTGGCAGACATCACAGAAGGTTTGACTGCTGACGTGGTATCAGTAGATGACGGCATTGATTCGGTCTGCTGCTGCTGGTCGCTGATGCTGACATCAACTGACTCTGATATTTTCTTAACAATCTGTCCCTCATTTTTCAGTCCATCAAATTCTAGTCCCTTCTTTGTCCGGGTCTATCTAATTTATGCCGTGACAAGCCGTGACGGCCGTTCAGACTGCTTTGCCATGTCCCGTGACGCCGTGACAATGCCATGACGCCACTCAAACGTTCAACGTAACGACGCGCTATAGTATAAACACCGTACCGCCGATCGCAAACACGGCCAAAACTGAGCCAAGTGCACTTAAGTCGTATCCTAGATTCCTAGCCACACTACGGCAATCAGGCGAACAATTAATGCGGTTACCTGGATGCTAATTCTGTGTGCCATGACACGCTGCGGCCGTCACGGCGTTGTCACAGCGTCGCGGCATAAATTAGATAGACCGCTTTGTCCGGCATTTTTCAGGTCATTTGTTTTCAGTGACCCCTTCCTGTATGTCCTCTTATCTGCACACCGTCCGTGTTGAGCACTGTTTCTGGGCACTACCTCTCCGGCAGCTGGCGGCTTTGTAGCGTGCTCACGTGTGACGAGTTGACTGGTAGCCTATATACTACCCTATCGGCCGCGCACATTTGCATTTTACCCGTGGCCTAACGGTATGAATTAGTAAGATTCGTTAATTCAGTCTGGTTACAGTTATAATGCCTGTACCCGTTCTCCGTCCGTCTGGTACATGTAATCTGCCTGAACCGGAACGGGTGGGAGAACCCTAAACACAGGCTTCGGTGAATTGACTGAATTCTGAAGGCAAGAGTATGCTGAGGTATTTTGTGAGCGTAACAGCTGCTTGTTTGAACATATTCACGCGAAGTGATTAGCAATCGTGTAAACTTAACGAAGCAGTAAACAATACATTACTGACTATTCAGGATTCATTTCCAATTAATTTATTTTCTAATTTCACTAAACACGTACATCCACTACACTGAAAAAATAAACATAAACAACATGTGACGCTCCACGTGTCAACTGTAATACAATGTGCCGTGCCGAAAGAGCCGGTCGACCCCACCTGCTTTGTCGCCAGTCGCCATGGTTGGGGTGACCTCGTTCGGATTTCGTCAAGATCGTTGGCATCAGAAAACTGGACACACTAGGACCTTCTGCGTTTAGCCGATTTGATACAATACAGGAGTGTAAGAAACAGTCACGACAGACACACACAAACACATACTCACACGGAGACACACGACGACGGCGTACCGCTCTCGCATAGCGTCGTGCGGTAAAAGTAGTTGGGCCCATAAGCCAAGGCAGTGAAGGTAACTGTAAGTCACTTTATTTGTGGGAAGTCCTTACAATACCTATTTCGCTTAGTTTATTAGCACGAGATGTAATATAAATACATCTCGCGCTTAGCCTATGCTACGATGTCAGTGTCCGTCTGTCTGTCTGTGACGGAAGTGAATTGGCGCATTATAGCTAATTTAAGTTTCCAATTCCGATCCAAATTTACCGCGCATTGTCGTCGCGGGGAGGGGTCATCTCAACAACAACATCTCGCGCTATGCTAGCCACTGCTAGGCCCTCTTGTAGGCCTATCTGTAAGGTGGAAAGATCCATGAATGCCACGGGCCCAATTTTGATCTCCGGATATCCCAGCATGCATTCCCGGGCTGCGCACTGATTGGCCTTGGCGGTGGACACGGTCTTTGAGTTGCCTTTGACATGATGACATCGACGTGTGACTTCCACAAAAATCAGCATTTAGGTTGATACCCAGCAATATTACTGAGTTAACACGTACGTTCGACCTGGCCTGTGGAAAGCTGTCAGCCGTTTTTGCAGGGCTTACGGTCGTGATACCAACAGACCGATGACAGACGTCCACGCCACACGACTGTACTAAGCTTAATTGCCGTTATCGCTAGCTAAATAACGCACTTAATGTGTGGCTTAAATGCCAAAACAAAAAATACTGCAGTGTAGCCATTAGTACGATATAGTAGGCCTAATTCCTTCAGTTGATGTAGTTCTACGCAAACTCAGCTCACAATCAGGTCGCGCAATCACATCCGATGCAGGGCCGCACTATAATGATGCGGCATAATATTGTCTTGCGTCAGGTCCGGTGTGAACGCTGAAATCGATCAACTTGGGATGAGGCGCACACGGCTGACATTGTCTACAACAACCGTCGCAATTTAGTACTACTCGGTACGAAAAGTGCATTGTCCCACTCCCATCACGGAGGGTAGCCTAGAGAACTTCAGTTGTCAGTGAAACTCTGAAGAGAGGAACCAACCCGCTGGCTATTTGTGGGACGGTTCACACGAGTACAACACCCGGACTTAGTTTAGAAATGATGGATGTACTGTACGTCGTTGCTTTCAAGCTATACACTTACTGTAACGTGTTTGCGTGCTGACAGCATCGTCGACCGATATGGCACGGCAGAGCACCTGTGGTGGGTGTCGCGAATAAAAATAGCGCTGCCGGTTGCGGCGGCAAATCATGTCTATAGCTGCCACGACCGACGAGCAGCTGTATACTCGTCAAAGGCGCCTGCAGTGTGGAAGAGTCGAGGTGCAGATTATACTGCCGGTGTTTGCTATACTTGTCATTCTTCGAGGTCACGGTAACCTTCTGCGTCGCTGGTTTATGTATGGCCATCGTCTATACTTGAAGGCCAACTAGCTGAGTGCTGTACCACCTATTATTTAAAAAAACATTTACGGTTAATTACAATTAAGCCATGCAAAGTTGTAAGTACGAGCATGTAGTCGTGAGTCATTGCGGTCACCCACGGACGGACTCCATCGCTTCCACCAGAAAATATTTATAATCTGCTATGGCCTTTTATTTATTTTCTCCCAAAAGGACTTTCTCCTATGTTCGTGAATCGACTTTTAAACTTTTCCACGAGATGCAGATTTAACTTGTAAGTCGTTGAAGTCAGCAGAACCATAATTCCCCAACGACTACGATAAAACAAAAGTGTCGCGGGGTATTTACTACTACTACTGCCGTTTATGATACAAGTGGCTCTGCTATGGCAGAGGGACCGCGCGACGTGCTTGTCAGTAGAAATTCTGCAACTACAAAACATCCCATTTGAAAACTAGAGTTCC
>Ga0209782_1000386_pt1 | contig 18519 bp, 19 predicted proteins | sample WorMetmaBAHAMAS1_FD_187390 | JGI IMG/M metagenome (GOLD analysis project Ga0209782, IMG submission 187390) | Marine gutless worms symbiont microbial communities from Max Planck institute for Marine Microbiology, Germany - Inanidrilus... | ecosystem: Host-associated > Annelida > Digestive system...
GAGAGGCTGAGCCACCTGCATCGTCGCCGGTCCTGTTACAGCACCGATGTTCAGTTCGTTTATGACCACGATTATCGCCATCTCGCTACGGGGGTCTTGGTCCCTCACGGGGTGTATGACTACCATATCGACAATGCGAGCTTCATCACCTTGGGAACCTCCCGCAAGACCAGCGCCTTTGTCTGCGATACCATCGCCCTGGATCACAGACAAGTTCATTCGCCACGACCCTGTTCTCGGGAAATGGAACTACGTCTTCGATGCCAATTGATCTTCGTGATAAAATGTATTGCTTGTTTCTGAGACGTTACTTAACCAATTGCTTTTTGGTGCGAACCTCCCTTCTCTTCGGCTTACCCAGGTCACGAACTGTTGCCGCCTGCCGAGGCTTCGCCGGCGGTCGGTCTTTCCTCGCCCGGCGCCGGCGCGCAGGCACGCGGGGTTGCTCTATACCCGCAAGTACCAGCAGGTCCGCGAGCTCCTCTGCGGTCAGGTCGCGCCAGTGTCCGACGAACACCCGCGGCCCTAGGAGGACATTGCCAAAGCGAACGCGCTTGAGTCGGCTGACCCGGCAACCAGCGGCCTCCCACAGGCGGCGCACCTCACGGTTGCGGCCCTCGCGCAGCAGGACATGGAACCAGCGATTGGCACCCTCCCCGCTCGACTCGACGATCTCCTCGAAACGGGCCGTTCCATCTGCGAGCTCAATGCCGTAGGTCAGATGTACCAGGGCTTCTTTGGGTACTTCTCCCAGGATGCGAACGGCGTATTCACGCTCCAGCTCCTGGGCGGGGTGCATGAGCCGGTTGGCCAGCTCGCCATCGTTGGTGAGGAGCAACAAGCCGGAGGTGCTGATGTCGAGCCTGCCGACGGCGATCCAGCGCCCGCTCTTGAGGGGTGGCAGGCGGCTGAATACGGTGCGCCGGCCCGCCGGATCGTGGCGGGTTACCAACTCTCCCGCCGGCTTGTTATAGGCGATGACCCGGAGCTCCTGCTTGCGCGCGGGCCGGCGTTTGACCTCCTTGCCGTCGATCCGGATGTGATCCGCGGGCTCGATGCGGTCGCCCAGCTTGACCGGCTTGCCGTTGACCCGCACCCGCCCGGCACGGATCCAGCCTTCGATCTCCCGGCGAGAGCCCAGACCCGCATCCGCCAGGGCCTTCTGCAACCGGACCGCTGGCGGGGCTAGCGGGGTCCGCGGTGATTGGCGTTTAGGTCCTGTTGGCATCGGAGTCATTTCCCACGTCGCTCGCTGCCTCCGAAACAACCACCGCCCGAATCTCGAGGGGCGGCTCATCCGCTTCTTCGGTCTGATCCGGGGCCGAATCCTCGCCCAGGAAGCCGGGGTCGCGGATCTCCGCCAGGGTCGGCAGGTCGTTCAGGGAGCTCAATCCGAAATAGTCCAGAAACTTGCGGGTAGTGGCATAGAGCGCCGGTCGGCCGGGCACGCCGCGGTGGCCGACGCTCCGGATCCACTCTCGCTCGGTCAGGGTCCTGACGATGTGGGTGCTGACGGCGACACCGCGGATATCCTCGATCTCGCCGCGGGTAATGGGTTGGCGGTAGGCGATCAGGGCCAGGGTCTCCAGCAGGGCGCGGGAATAGCGGGCTGGCTTCTCCTCCCACAGGCGTGCCACCCAGGGGGCCGTCTCCGCGCGGGCCTGGACCCGGTAGCCGCCGGCGACCCGGACCAGCTCGATGCCCCGGTCCCGGTAGTCCTGCTCCAGGGACGAGAGGACCTCCAGTACCGCATCCCGAGTCGGCCGCTCCTCATCGGGGAAGAGACCGAGCAGGCGCTCCGGGGTCAGGGGTTCGCCGGCTGTCAGCAGGGCCCCTTCGAGAATTTGCTTGAGGAGCGGTAGTCCGCTCACGCCTCGGTCCCACGCAGCCGGGCGTGGATGGGCGCGAAGGGCTCGGGTTGCACCAACTCGATGGAGGCATCCCTGATGAGCTCGAGCAAGGCGAGGAAAGTGACCACTACCCCGGCCCGTCCCTCGTTCAGCTCGAACAGGTGGACAAAGGGGACGAAGCCCGCTCCGCGCATACGTTCCAGCACCTTCGCCATACGCTCGCGCAGGGACATGGACTCCCTCTTGATGCGGTGGCTGGTATGGAGATCAGCCCGCGCCAAAACCCCACGCAGGGCCAGCAGCAGCTCCCGCAGGTCCACGCTCGGCGGCAACCGGCGCACCGGTCCCGGTGGTACCCCGGTCCGGGTGACGAAGACATCCCGCTCCAAACGCGGCAGGGCGTCCAGATCCAGGGCCGCTTGATTGAAGCACTCATATTCCTGGAGCCGGCGTACCAGCTCGGCCCGCGGGTCTTCCTCATCCTCGTGCCGGGGCGTCCGCGGCAACAACATGCGCGACTTGATCTCCGCCAGGATCGCGGCCATGACCAGGTATTCGGATGCCAGCTCCAGGCGCAGGCCCTTCATCAACTCCACGTACTCCATGTATTGCCCGATGATTTCGGCAATGGGAATATCGAGAATGTCCAGGTTCTGACGCCGGATGAGGTACAGGAGCAGATCCAGCGGTCCCTCGAAGGCCTCGAGGATGACCTCCAGGGCGTCCGGGGGAATGTACAGGTCATGGGGGAGGGTGAGCATGGGAACGCCCCGCACCATAGCACAGGGCGTCTCCCGCGGCGGCGGTCGGTCACCACCGCCCTGGGGCTCGATACTTCCCTCGGTCACGGGAACACCAACGACATAGCGTGCCGCACTTCCTCCATGGTTTCCCGCGCCACGTCCCGCGCCGCCTCGCAACCGTCGTTGATCAGATTGCGGACCACATCCGGCTGCTGCTCCAATTCGCGCGCCCGTTCCCGGATCGGCCGCAGTTCATGGAGCACCGCGTCGATGACCGGCTGCTTGCAGTCGAGGCAACCGATTCCGGCCGTGCGGCAGCCCTCCCGGACCCAGGATTTGACTTCTTCGTCCGAATAGACCTGGTGCAGCTGCCATACCGGGCACCGTTCGGGATCGCCCGGATCACTGCGGCGCACCCGCCGGGTATCGGTGGGCATAGTGCGCAGGGATTGCTCGACCTGGGCGGGGTCGTCCTGCAGCGTGATGGTATTCCCATAGGACTTGGACATCTTCTGTCCATCTAGTCCCGGCATCCTGGAGGTCTTGGTGAGTAGGACTCGGGGCTCCGGGAGGATCACGCGTCCTCCCCCTTCCAGGTAGCCGAACAGGCGCTCCCGGTCCGACACCGTGAGGTTGGCCTGACTATTGAGTAGGGCCTGGGCCACCTCCAGGGCCTCCTGGTCGCCCTGCTCTCGGTATTTCTTACGCAGCCTACCGAACAGCTTGGCATTCTTCTTGCCCATCTTCTTCCGGGCCTGTTCCGCCAGCTCCTCGAACCTCGGTTCGCGGCCATAAATATGGTTGAAGCGGCGGGCGATCTCCCGGGTCAGTTCCACGTGCGCTGCCTGATCCTCCCCGACCGGGACCTGGCCCCCCCGATAGATCAGGATATCCGCGCTCTGCAGCAGCGGATAACCCAGAAAACCGTAGGTAGCCAGGTCCTTTTCCTTCAGCTTCTCCTGCTGGTCCTTGTAGCTCGGGACCCGCTCCAACCAGCCAAGGGGTGCGATCATGGCCAGCAACAGGAACAGCTCCGCGTGCTCCGGCACGCGGGATTGCACGAACAGGGTCGTGGCGTTGGGATTGATCCCGGCGGCGAGCCAGTCCACAACCATGTCCCAGATATGCTCCGGGATCAGGGACGGGTCCTCGTAATGGGTGGTCAGGGCGTGCCAATCGGCGACGAAGAAAAAGCACTCGTATTCGTGCTGCAGCTCCAGCCAATTCTTGAGTACCCCGTGGTAGTGGCCGAGATGCAACCGTCCGGTCGGCCGCATACCGGAGATAACGCGGTCGTTATGGGGTGAAACCGGGTTCAATGGAAGTCCTAAGTCCGACGATGAAAAAAAAGCTCGCTGACAATGTCAGCGCCCGGCAGGATGCCGATCGTACCCTCGACGATTGGAAACAGCAGGTTACCCAACAGGCCGGTAACTAACAGCGCTAATAATAGAATCAGTCCGTAGGGCTCCAGGCGCGAGAACCCGGCCGACCAGGTGGGTGGCAACAGGGCATTGAGCACCCTCCCACCATCAAGCGGGACCAGCGGAAACAGGTTCAACACCATCAGCAGCACATTGATGAACACGCCGATGGCACCCATGTAAACGAGCGGCACGGCGAGCCAGGGGGAGGTATCCAGGAACGCCAGCCCACCCTGCGCGACCAAGCCCCACAGCGCGCCCATCACCAGGTTCGTCCCCGGCCCCGCCAAAGCGACCAGGGCTAGATCGCGCCGCTCCTGCCGGAGATTACGCCCGTTGATCGGCACCGGTTTGGCCCACCCGAAGAGGAAACCAGTCAGCCAGAAGGTGGCCAGGGGGACGATCAGGGTACCGACGAGATCAATGTGCCGGAGGGGATTGAGAGTCACCCGCCCCAGCATCTTGGCCGTACCGTCGCCGAGTCGGTTCGCCATCCAGCCGTGGGCCGCCTCGTGCACCGTAATGGCAAACAGCACCGGCAGCACGATCACCGTCAGCAGCTGGATGTTGTTCAAGGCCTCCATCGCCGCATTATATACCCATCCGCGGCTTCACCGTCGCGGTTCGCCGCGGGCGTCCATCAATGCGGTTCGCGCCTCCTCGTGATGCCACCCCCTGTAAGACCTGCCGCGCTCACCGCATCCTGCGTTCATCCTACGAATCACGCGAATCCTCTGCCCCCTTGGGAGTGCACAAATCGGGATCGGGATCGAAATTCCGATTCCGATCCCGATTTCGACCTATCTTGGCTCTTCGACGGCTGGTTGGGCGTAGGAGATGGGGCCTTACGGGAGAGGGGCTTTGGGGGTCTTCATGCCTCGTCGGCCTGAGGCGAAGCCTCGTTAGTGCTGCGCCAGCCCTAGATAGTCACGGGCCGCCAGGAGCAGCTCTCTGCGCCCGAACAGGATCTTCCAGCGACTGCCCCCGACTTGGCGCCACAGCCAGGCGGAACGTACACCGGCCAGGAGGAGGGCACGAATTCTGTTTTGATTATCCGGAAGTTGCAGAAAACGCGGATCACCCTGGACCATGATGCGCGGCGGTAGTTGGCTGATGGTCCGGCCGTAGATGTCTGCCAGGTTGGCCAGCAGGTTGGGGTGCAGCAGGGAGAAGTGATCCAGCTTGGCCCGAGCCTCCTCTACACCTGAGCTGATAGCCTCGATAAGCTTACTGCGACCCGCCAGCACCCGTTCGAGCCTGAGCAGGGTAATGGCGTAACGGGTCAGCTCCATCCCCTGCCGTGGCTGCTTGCCCGCCAACTGCCTCAGCACCTCCCTCGCTCCGGGGTTCAGGCTGCCCCACGCCCCGAATATTTCGGGAACACTAGCGGCATCGGTCTGGAACAGGCTGTGGATACAGGGTGTCATGGCGCTCGTGTCCACCCTGCCCTGCCGGGCGATCTGCCGGACGCACAGGACGGACTGGTAGATGCCAGCCAAGGCGATGAACCTGTCTTTTCCGGTATAGGCCATGGGTCATTGATGGGAATCGGCCCCTGAACGCTGAATGTCGACAGCCCCTAACTCAGCTCGTCCATCCGAGTACCGACCCACACGTCCCAGAACTGCCGCACGTAGTCGTCGGTTACTTTGATGTGCCCGTTCTCTCCCCATCGCTTACCCCAGCTGTTACGCAGCAACCACCGCAGGACGCCGTGTCATAAACGACGCCGACGATAATCATGGCATGCCAACCGGTGGTATCGTGCTTGCCGGATGGAGTAAAGACGTCCATGCCGCAAGCCTCGGTGAAGGCTCGACTGACGGGGGCACCGAAGACCACCGGGTGATTGGCGCGGATGGCAAGCTCAATCTCCTTCATTTCTCCTTGACGACGCCGATCCCACCGCAGCTGGTGGGAAGCGACCCGTACGAAGGCACCTTCGTCACGATCCGTATTGCCCGTGTAGTACCTAGCGATCCAAATAAAGGAACGCCAGTCGACCTCGCGGTGAACCTTCGCCTTGTGGTCGAAGACCTTCATCTCCCGGTCGTCGAGCTGACTGTCCGGACGGGTGATGAACCCCGCCCCTGTGATCAATGCGCTCATGCCATTCCCTCCGCCTGGCACTGGTTGACCTCGGTGCAGCGCTTTGCATTCGCTATACACTTCGGATTGAGGAAGATGCCACCTTTTCCTTTTTGGAGCCTCTCGCAGGTCTCCCAGAAGCCCTTCCACATGGTGTCACCGGCGCGGTCCCTGCACTGCATGCGCTCAAGGTTCTGCTCTGCCTGCGCAAGTACTCCGTCTCTTTATCCACCTCATCGGGAGGCCGCTTCCCGGTCTGACTGCAGCCGGTGAACAGCAAAGGCAGTATTAGCAGCGTGGGAAGCAGTAGAATTAATCATTGTTTCATATAATTTTACCCTCATGAAGAGTAACTATTCAGCTATCCCATGCGAGGCATCGGAGGGCTCCTCTGGAATGTCAGGACGAGAGACTGAAAAAGATTGGCGGATTGTTTGCGCAGCGTTGAGAGGTAGGAGCGGATCACGGCGAAGGCGTCGACCCTGGTCTCGGAGCGGAAACAACCGGAAACCTTCTGCTTGAGCTTGGGCATACGGAGGTCGCATTCGGCCTGATTATTCGGGTTAGTGGCTTCGGCGGCGGTGAGGATAGCGTCGTAGCGGTCCTGCAGGCGCTCCACCGCGCCCGCGGGCAACATGGCCAGGCCCTGTGCGCGGTCCGCGTTGGCCTGGGCGTTGGCCTCCCACAACAGGGCGCTCCTGTCAGTGGCCCATTGCTGACTCGGGATCGTCTCGGTAATGGCGGTTAGCTCGCACGAGGGGCATTGCAGAAGGCATGGAGGCAGTGATAACGCGCGTAAGCCGACCCGTGGTCATGCACCAGCACGCCAGGGAAGCAGGCCGTCAGCTCCGCGGTGCTGAGCACGTGCAGCCAGTGCCGATCACCGTTCACGCGCCCGCCGGTCTCGTCGGCATGGGCGACCGGCGCGGTGAGGAGTGCGCCGCGGATGGCCGCCACCGGCGCCTCCGGGTGGGTAGCGGCCACGGTGATGGCGCCCTGGAGGGTGCCCGGCGAGAGCGCAATCCCGGCCAGTTCCTGGAACAGCTCGGCGGTACCCTGGTAGGGCAGAAGTTGGGATTGGGTCAGGTACACCGCGAGCGCCGACACCCCCGGACAGCGCCGACACCCCCGGACCGTACTGGACGGTGGCCGTGACCCCTTCGGGGAAGGCACTGCGCTGTACCCGCCCACAGGCACAGGTTCCGCCCACGATGCGGTACTCGGTGACCGCGCTTGGATCACCCCTCGACCACTTGGCGGCGCTCCAGCAGTACCTCAGCGCCAACCTCCGCACAGCAACGCCCCCACGCGCAAGTGCCGGTCAGCGGGATGATGACACCCTGGTCAGGGTCCTGCTGCGGCGACCCGCTTGGCCTCCCGGCTGGCGCCCGCTCGGTTGGCGCTGCGAGAGCACGGCGGTGGTTTCCGGCGGTTGTCCGAGGCGGGCGGCTTGCTGGAGTTGTGGCTATCCTGGGCCAGGCGTGCTTCTAGTTCTTGGATGCGCTCGCGCAGTTGCTCGATCGGCGCGGCTTGCTCCACAACCAGCGCACACAGCCATTCACCTTCCTGGACGGGGCCTTCCGGGAAACGGCTTGGGGCGTGCGGTTCAGGCATGGGATTAGAATAGTTACCATGAAGAAAAGCAGTCTCTTTTCACAGGTACAACCACTTGAAAAATGATGCGAAATGGAAACCCTATTTTCACTTCGCGGCTTGAAAAACCGCCGGGAAGACAATTTTTCAAGGTCCCCATAAGTCGCAAGGATAACAGGGTAGTTGTTCAAGGACACCTTATCTCGGTTCACACCCGGGCCCGCTCGATGACGGCACCGCCGAGACATTCCTCGTCCCGATAGAATACCGCGGCCTGGCCTGGAGTGACAGCGCGCTGGGGGCGCGCGAAACGGACCCGGCAGCGGTCGTCCCGCAGCTCGGTGAGCGTACAGTCTTGCAGGGCCTGGCGATGACGGACCCGCAGGCGGCAGGCAAACGGCACCGCCGGCGGCTCGGCGGCGATCCAATGGGGAGGGCCGCCATCTAGACCCCTGCTCATGAGCAGCGGATGGTCGTGGCCCTGGACCAGGATCAAGGCGTTGCGGGCAGGGTCTTTGCGGGCCACGAACCAGGGCGCCTCCGCCGTGCCCGCCACGCCACCGATACCCAGCCCACTGCGCTGGCCGATCGTGTAATAGGCCAAGCCCTGGTGCTCACCGATCACCTGGCCTTCCGGGGTCTCAATCGGTCCTGGAGTGCGGGGCAGATAGCGGGCGAGGAAGTCACGGAAACGGCGCTCGCCGATGAAGCAAATGCCCGTGCTGTCCTTTTTCCCGGCCGTCGGCAGACCGGCCCGGCGGGCGAGCGCCCGGACCTCGGCCTTGTCAAGATTACCGAGGGGGCACAGGCAGCGGCGGAGCTGATCCTGCCCGAGCAGATACAGAAAATAGGTTTGGTCCTTATTCGTGTCGGCCGCGAGCCGCAGGTGCCAGCCCGTATGGTCGCGGGCCACGCGGGCATAGTGGCCGGTGGCGATGCACTCGGCGCCCAGATCCAGCGCATGATCCAGGAATGCGCGGAACTTGATCTCCCGATTGCACAGGATATCCGGGTTCGGCGTGCGGGCGGCACGGTATTCCGCGAGGAAAGAGGCGAACACCCGGTCCCAGTACTCGGTCGAGAAATTGACCCGATGCAGGCGAATGCCGAGCAGCGCGGCGACCTTGTCGGCATCCTCCAGGTCTGCGGCGGCGGCGCAATGATCGGCGGTGTCGTCCTCTTCCCAGTTCTTCATGAACAGACCCTCGACCCGATACCCCTGTTCCAGCAGCAGCAGGGCGGCGACCGAGGAATCCACGCCACCCGACAACCCGACCATGACAGTGTCCCGTAAAGCCGGGGCTTGAATATCCTGGGGCATGAGATTCGGCCTGGTTCACGTTTGCTCTGATTCTGTCGAGCCGTTGCGGCCGAGGACACGGTTCACGGATTTCCGCACCCCTTCGTTCATATTGATCGCCTGTAGCCTTCTGTGGGTGGTGGTTCGCAAAGACCCGAAAAATCTCGTCCGCAAACGACCGGCCGACCATTCCTACGCCTGCGAAATTGAGTATGACATTTCGGAAGCGTTCGACTCGATGCATGATCCGTTTGGCCTGGGACCGGGAAATCAGCTGATCGCCCTCGTAGAGCGCCAGACGGACAGGTACGACGGTTCTGGAGAAGCCGTAGGTTTCCTGATCGGTGAATTCGCCGAATACCGACGCCAAGGATCGGCCCGAATCCAGGGCCAGCTTGAAAACTCTTTGGTTGGTTTTATCAATGAACGCAATCGTTCAGACCAAGCGTATTCTTCCAAGAGAGGGCTAAAATGACTAGAATCAGGTAACGAGAAAAACGGTGGCAATCGGAATGATTACGATGAATCCATCTACCCTATCACTTCAAAAATCACCACTACCCCTGCTCGATTTCTGCGAGTGTGTGCACCGTGGATCACATCCGGACTCGAAATCTTTCAAAAATACTTCCGAAATCCCCAATCTGCGGGTTTAAAAGATTTTGGCTCTTTTATGGATTCCAGACTGTTCTCCCCGTATCCCAAGGGCAGACATCAAACCACGAATGAAGGGCACCTTGGAACTCGCGTTGCGGCAAGCCGAACCTCTCCGGGTAATCCGCGCGCAGGAAGTATAGGCCCTGGGGCGGGGCGGTGACACCGCCGTGTCTGCGATCACGGACCCGCAGCAGTTCGCGGACCCAGGACACTGGCCGGTCGCCGTATCCGATGGCCATGAGGACCCCGGCGATGTTGCGCACCATATGGTGCAAAAAACCATCCGCCCCGATGCGCAGCTCGAGGACTTCTCCGCGTTGTTCGAGACCGACATAATGCACGCGCCGCACGGGGCTCCTGGCCTGGCAACCGAGGGCGCGAAAGCTGGAGAAATCGTGCTCGCCCACCAGGTCCGGCCCGGCCTGGCGCATCGGGTCCGGATCAAGCGTCCGGTGTACCCAGACCGCCCGGTCGCGCAGCAGGGACGAGCGTGTCGGTCGTGCTAGGATGCGATAGAGATAGTGACGGGCGGTTGCGCAGAAACGGGCGTGAAACTCCGGGTTCACCGGGCGGGCCCAGAGCACGTTGACATCCGGCGGCAGGTTGACATTGGTGCCCAGGATCCAGGAACGCTCGCTGCGCCGCGTCCTGGTGTCGAAGTGGATAACCTGTTCGAGCGCATGCACCCCGGCATCGGTACGCCCGGCGCAGTGGACGCGGACCGGGTGGTCGGCAACCCTGCCGATGGCCCGCTCCAATTGCCCCTGCACCGTGCGCTGGTCGTCCTGTATCTGCCAGCCGTGAAATGCGCTGCCGTCATACTCGATCCCCATGGCGATGCGGATTGCTGCCTCGACCGGCATCGTCGTTGCCACCGGATTTTCCATGGTCTTGTTTATTTATAGGCACCCTGGAAAATTGGTAGTGGTTGAGGTTTAGGTGGAAACATCGCCGCTAGCTTCGAGTGTATGGCGACAGTCCAGGACCTCGAAGCCATAGGGATCGGGTCGCCACCCTGCATCCCCATCGGCCAGCACGGCGAGGCTGGCGACAGGACGGGCATAGCGGTCGAAGAGCCGGTAGTTGTAGGTGAACATGCGCCGGGCAAACCCGCTGTCGCGCTGGCCCTGGACCTCGGTGTGGATGTAGATCCAGCGTGGTTCGCTCTCCTTGAGGGTGACTTGGACCAGGGTATCGGCAAAGCGTTTGCCGAGTTCGGCATCGCGCACCACCTGGCGCAATTCAGTATTCTTGAATGCATGGCCTTGTGCCCAATCGATTTGGGCATGTGCGCCAGTACCCCCTGTTGCACCTGATTTTGCATTCTCAGAGCCCTCCCAAACGCGCCAAGGCAAGGCACGGCGTCCCCCATCGCCAAGCGCCGTAACGCCGCCTTGGCGCGTTGGGGGGTTCCCTTCGGGCGAGGCGAGAAGCGGCCATCTGCTTTGTTGCGCGAACTTGAAATAGGACTGGCTATTTCTGCACTCGCGCGCCTCGCATCTGACCGCTTCTCGCCTCGCTGAGAACGCAAAATCAGGTGCAACAGGGTACTAAGGAAATAAAAGGCCATGAACTCGGGAAAGGACGTGTTTGAGCACCTCTATTCCAGGGGCTATCGTAGGCGTCGCTGTTGTTTTGCGGATCAGTCATAAGAGGTCAGGCAGCGTAAAGGTGGAATGGATAGATCGCTGGGGACCATGAAAAATCTCATCCTTTCCTAGGTTTTGGGTTGCCGGAGACAAACAGGCCCAGCGCGTATAAATTTCTTGTCGATTGACAAGTTACTACCGGCCGTGTCGATCGGGCAAAGCCGGGAGCGCCGGCATCTTGATACTGTCGGCGACCGGTCTCATCGCCGCCAGAATGCCGGTGAGAGGAGTACCAGCAAGGTGAAGATCTCCAGGCGGCCAAGCAACATGGCGAAGCAGAGGATCCACTTGGCCGGGTCGTGCAGGTCGGCGTAGCTGGCGCCGACGCGGGCCAGCCCCGGTCCCAGGTTGTTGATGCAGGCCGCCACGGCGGAGAAGGAGGTGAGCAGATCAATACCCGTTGCCGCCAGGGCCAGGTACATGACGGTGAAGCTGGCCACATAGAGGGAGAAGAAGCCCCAGATCGCGTCCACTACCCGGTGATTGACGATCTTGGATCCCATGCGCACCGGCATCTGGGCACTGGGGTGAATCAGGCGCGCGATTTCGCGCAATCCCTGCTTGATGAGCAGCAGAAACCGGATCACCTTGATGCCGCCCCCGGTGGAGCCGGCGCAGCCCCCGACGAAGCTGGCGAACAGCAGCAGGATCTGGAGAAAGGGCGGCCAGATATAGAACTCGGCCGTGGTGAAGCCGGTGGTGGTGCCGATCGAGACCACTTGGAACAGCCCTTGGGTAAAGGCCTCCGACCACCAGTAGGTATCCGTGTAATAGAGCGCCAGGGTGACGACGACGGAGGAAGCGCTCATGAGGAAAAAGTAGAAACGGAACTCGCTGTCGTGTAGATAGACGGCGGGTGACCTGCGGTTCCAGGCCATGAAGTGGAGGGCGAAATTGACGCCCGAGAGCAACATGAAAACTACCGCGACCATTTCGATCGCCGTATTGTCGAAGAAGCCGATGCTCGCGTCGTGGGTGGAGAAGCCGCCGATGGCTACGGTGGAGAAGGCATGGCCGACGGCGTCGAACAAGGGCATGCCGGCGATACGGTAGGCGATGATGCAGGCGATGGTCAGCCCCAGATAGATGTACCAGAGCGCCTTGGCGGTCTCAGTAATGCGGGGAGTGAGTTTGGAGTCCTTGATGGGTCCCGGAGTCTCGGCCCGATAGAGCTGCATGCCGCCGATGCCGAGCATGGGCAGCACGGCGACGGCCAGGACGATGATGCCCATCCCTCCCAGCCATTGGAGCTGTTGGCGGTAATAAAGGATGGAGGGGGGCAGCTCGTCGATGCCGAGAATGACTGTCGCCCCGGTCGTGGTGAGTCCGGATATGGACTCGAAGACGGCGTCGGTGACGGACAGGTGTGGCTTGCCCGCCAGTATAAAGGGCAGCGAGCCGCTGAGCCCGAGTACGGTCCAGAACAGGACCACTACCAGGAAGCCGTCGCGCAGCCGTAATTCGTCCTTGCGCCTGAGGACCGGTAGTAGGATGAGCAGTCCGGTGCTCGCAATGAGTGCGAAGGCGATGAGGAAGGGCAGGACCGTACCATCCCGATACCCTAGGGAGACGAGTACCGGCGGTATCAGGCTGAGGCTGAACAGCATCAACAGCAGACCCAGTACTTTCTGTACCGCGAACGGTTTCATGCCCCCTCACACAAAGGTCACGCCGACCTGGAACAGTTGCTCTACTTCCGGTACCCGTCGTTTGTCCTGCAGAAACAGGATCACGTGATCCTCGGGCGCGATGACGGTATCGTGATGGGCGATGATTACCTCGTCGCCGCGTACAATGGCACCGATGTTGGTCCCCTTAGGCAGGGCGATGTCCTCGATGGCATTGCCGATGACCCTGCCGGAGCCTGCGTTGCCGTGGGCGACAGCTTCGATGGCCTCGGCCGCGCCGCGCCGCAAGGAGTGCACCTCCACTACGTCGCCTCGGCGCACATGCTTCAGTAAGCTGCCAATGGTAACCTGTTGGGGCGAGATGGCCACGTCGATAAGGCCGCTCTGGACCAGGTCCACATAGGCACTGCGGTTGATGAGGGCCATCACCTTGCGGGCCCCCAGACGTTTCGCCAGCATGGCCGAGAGGATGTTGGCCTCATCGTCATCGGTTACGGCGCAGAATACGTCCGTGTTCTCCACGTTTTCCTCGATGAGGAGCTCTTCGTCCGCCACGTCTCCCTGGAGCACGATGGTTCGCTCCAGCTCCTCGGCGATGTGCTTACAGCGGTCCGGGATGCGCTCAATGATCTTGACCCGGTAGTTGCGCTCCAAAGCGTGGGCCAGCCGGGTGCCAATGTTGCCGCCCCCGGCGAAGATGAGCCGCTTGTACGGTTTTTCCAGCCGACGCAGCTCGCTCATCACGGCACGGATGTGTTTCGGCGCCGCGATGAAGAAGACCTCGTCGTTAGCCTCGATGACCGTGTTTCCTTCCGGCTGAATCGCACGATCCTGGCGGTAAATGGCCGCCACCCGGGCGTCCACGTCGGGCATGTGGTCGTAGAGGGCGCGTAGCTCATTGCCCACCATGGGGCCTCCATGGTAGGCCTTCACCGCCACCAGGCGCACCCGACCGGAGGCGAAATCCTGGACCTGCAGGGCGCCGGGGTTCTCGATCAGGCGCATGATGTGGCCGGTAACCAGCTGCTCGGGGCTGATGTGAACGTCGATCGGCAGGGCCTCGGAGGAGAAGAGCTCGGGGTGGTTGAGGAAATCCTGGGAACGGACCCGGGCGATCTTGGTCGGCGTGTGAAAGAGTGTATAGGCGACCTGGCAGGCCACCATGTTGGTCTCGTCGCTGTTGGTGACGGCGACGATCATATCCGCATCCCTGGCACCGGCCCGCAGCAGCACGTCCGGATGGGCGCCGTGCCCTTCTAGCGCGCGCAGGTCGAAGCGGTCCTGCAGCTCCCGCAGCAGGTCCTGCTTCAGGTCGACCACGGTGATGTCATTGGCCTCGCTGACCAGATTGGCCGCTACCGAGGAACCCACCTGGCCGGCGCCGAGGATAATAATTTTCATATACAGGCCGTTTGATCGGAGTGCGGTTCGCTACGCTTTTTTCCTGCAGTGCACCTCCGTCGCCTTCGCCCTGGTCGTGCCGACTACCTCTCGTGATGTGAATATATTCACGAAAAATGGGGCATGATGCCTGTTCGCTAAGGTGCCCTATAACGCAATGCTATTAAGTTAATACATAACATGCTGTATTTGCTATACTATTTTTCGTTTTTAACCACCACAAGGAGTCAACGATGGCTCTCAGGCCAAAACCGATCCACCCCCCACCGCAACAGAAACCAAGTTAATCGATCAAGCTTGAAAATATTTATACGCCCCTAAAGGATTTCTTGTCCTCCGCGGAATTTGCCGACCTCGCCCGCATCCATCCCGAAGCTTTCACCCGCCAACGCGCGTTGTCGTTGCCTCATCGGGTGTCCATGCGGTTGAAGCTGCGCAAGGGCAGTATCGGCGACGAGCTCGACCGCTTCTTCGGGGTACTCCACGACCAACCGCTAGCCGATGGGGTCTCCCCTTCGGCCTTCTGCCACGCGCGCATGCAGCTCGATCCCCGCGCCCTGCTGGCCCTCAGCCGACCATTGCTGGAAGGCTTCGAACGCGACTTCAACTTCACCCCCCGGCTGTGGCATGGCTTGCGTCTGTTGGCAATCGATGGTTCGACGGCGCGTTTGCCGAACACCGACGATGCGAGGGCGACCTTCGGTGCGCCACCTGAAGGAAGCTCAGTTCCGCGCTCCTGGAGGAGCAAACCTATCCGAGCACCTGGTTCAAACACCTCTACCACCTGCGCTGGGGCAACGTGAGAAATGCCGCCTCGAAATCGAGAACTTCTCCGGCCTCAGCGCCCACGCCGTGAAGCAGGATTTCGTACGCCAAGCTCTTCGTGCTCAACCTCACGGCAGTCCTTTCCTGGGTCGCTCAAGCCATCGCCGATCGTCTCTACCGCGACCGTCGTAGCACACCTACCGGGTGAATTTCGCCCAGGCGCTCTCCAAGAGGAAGGATAATCTGGCTCGGTTGTTCGCCTCCAATTCCTCACGGCAACTGCTCACCGTGTTAATACTCGCGGTGGCGACAAGCGTCGAAGCTGTCCGACCGGACCGCTCTTACCCGCGAAAGATCAAGCCCGCCAAGCTCTCCCCTTCCATCCCAACTGCAAGCGCTGCCGATGAGCCTTTAAGGGCATTGCGGCAAAGCCACCACAGACGGCTGCGTGCCTGACCTTCTTGTTATCCCGAGCGCAACGAGGGATCTTGTCAGGCACGGCACCTGCCTGCCGAGGGGACTCCTCTTTAGTTTCCCGCCTTTCATCTGATTTTTCGGTAGTGCTCAATATTCAGTCAGTCGAGATCCCGGACCAGTGCGGCGTGGGTAGTATCATTGACGGTCACGGCCTGGCGGTAATGCGAGTGATCGATTCCGACTGTCAGAGCTGCCCCACCCTTCACCGCAATGACTATCTCCGGTGTCAGCTCGAAGCGCAGAAAGTGCACCGATGAGGTCTTGGTCTCGTCCGCGCGCTCCAGATCTTTGTCGGCGACGGCAAAGACCTTCTCGTGGCCTGCGACCTCCACCCAGACCCGGTCTTCGATCCCGATGAGCTTGCCGAGTACGGCACGGCGCTCCTCGGCGTCTGGGTACTCCATCATGAAGGTCGCCTTCCAGTTGCTGCCGTCGGGAATCAGGGGGTTATAGGTCGCGAGCTCCTCGGCAATGCCTTCCAGCTCGAAGATGCGTTCGATACGCAACATTTCCTGGATCTGGTACTGCATGGTCAGCCGATCCTCGAAGTAAAGCGTCGCGTTGGTACCGACGTGGACCTTGCGATCCCGTTTGTGCACCATAGTTTTGGCCCGGAAGTCGCTGCGAATCTTGGCGTATTCTTCCAGGCCGTAGAGATCTTCGGGTGTCAGATGGCTCATCGCCTTCTCCCCTCCAGCAGGGTGGGTTGAGGTACGAAACCCAGCGATCCTGATAACACCGGTTCGGTTCTTCCACCGGGAATTCTTTTTTGCCGCAAGAGAAAACTACGAAAGGTGTTTCAGAAAGCCGCAAATCGTGTAACTCAGCTCAGAATATCCGATATTCTTGAAAGTGAATTTCATTTTTAATCTGTGGAAATCTGCGTAATCTGCGGATGGATCGAAGCGACCGGACCATTTTTCCCATACTCGATCCGACATCGCGGTTCTTGGTCCATCGACGCTGATTCGCAGCCATTTGCGTTTATTTGCGGACAAATCTTCCGGAAAATCCTACTGGCTCAATGTTATCGGTGGTTGAGAGCATCCGTACCAGCGGCATCACAGCCCATAGGCGATACGCAGCAGGGTCAACGGATGTTCGGGCCTGCTACCGTCGGCCAGGGCATGGCCGATGTGTTGGCCGGCTATAGGACAATCGCTGCCGTAGTGGTCGGCCTCGATTTGTTTTACCTTGTTGGCCACCGGCCTTACGATCTTCATGGAATACTCGTGGAATTCCTTCTTGACCGCGTAGGTGCCGTCGTGCCCCGAGCAGCGTTCGATGATTTCGACTTTGGTGTCCGGAATCAGGGAGAGTAACTCGCGGGTTTTCTGGCCGATGTTCTGGACCCGCTGGTGGCAGGCGGCGTGATAGGCGACGGTGCCCAAGGGCTGCGCGAATTCGGTGTTGAGCTTACCCTGCTTGTGGCGCAGCATCAGGTATTCGAAGGGGTCGTAGATATGCTCCTTGAGCTTTTGGATCGCATCCCCGTTCGGGAACAGGAGCGGTAGCTCCTGCTTGAACATGAGCACGCAGGAGGGTATCGGTGCCACGATGTCCCAGCCCTCGTCCACCAGCCGCTCGAGGATCGGGAGGTTGGCGTCCTTCGCCTTCCGTACGGCTTCGAGGTCCCCCAGCTCCAGCTTGGGCATGCCGCAGCACTTTTCCTTGCTCGGGATGGTGATGGGAATCCCGTTGTGCTCGAACACCGTTACTAGGTCCATGCCGACGTCCGGCTCGTTGACGTTGTTGTAGCAGGTGGTAAACAGAGCGACCTTGCCGGTGGTCGGGCCCGCGACCTCGCCTGCGGAGCGGCACCCTACCCTGCCCTTGAGCCGCTTGCGCAGGGTATTGCCATAATACTCGGGGACCCGTGCCTGGGGATGGACACCGAGCACAGTTTCTAAAACCTTATGGCCAAGGCCGGACCGGTTGACGGCATTGATGACCCCCGAAACCACGGGGATTCCCGCCAGCGACCCGACCCCGTCGGTATTGGATAGGATCTTGTCCCGCGGCCGGGTCTTGCCCTGTTTGTGTTTCAGGGCCTTGGCCCGCAACATCAGATGCGGAAAATCCAGATTCCACTCGTGGGGTGGGACGTAAGGGCACTTGGTCATAAAACACAGGTCGCAGAGGTAACAATGCTCCACGACCCGCCAATAGTCCTCCTTGGCCACCCCGTCCACCTCCAGGGTATCCGATCCGTCCACCAGATCGAACAGGGTGGGAAAGGCATGACACAGGTTGACACAGCGCCGGCAGCCGTGGCAGATGTCGAACACCCGTTCGAGCTCCCGGAACAGGTTACCCTCATCGAAAAACTCCGGGTCGGTCCAGTCGATCGGGTGTCTGGTAGGTGCCTGTAGGCTGCCTTCGCACGTTGTCATGTCATTGGTCCTGGTCTTAGGCGATTTCCGTCAATAGTACAGGATCAACCGGATGTTCAGGATGAACCGAATTTTTTGTGGCGAAGAGCGCTTGCTGGTTTGGTAAGCGTGTGAGAGAGCCTAGTACTGCTGAGCAGAAATAGTGGTACCGCTCGCGGTCAGACCTCGTGGTCAAACGGTGAGGGGCGTGTCTTGATATGTCCAACGGAATGGTTTGGCCATGGTTTCGTTGAAGTAGTTGATAAAATCGCCGATCCTGCCGGCCAGGTCGCTCTTGGATTGGAAATGTTCAGGATCGCTGAGAAACGCCTGACGAGACGCAGCGTTGCGTAGAATCCCGCAGCGTCCTTTGCGGCCGAGGTCGCCTTCAAAGCCGATGCGCTCTGCCACCAAGCGGACCGCCGACTCGGAGTAGTGGGTGTTGAGGTTGTCCATCGCCAGGTGCATTCGTGGTTGTTGCACGAGTGCCGCGAGATGGGCGGCGAAATCCCCCTCGGTGCGCGTTTCGCCGATGTCTGCACTCGCTGCGCCAGTGGCGACGTTGAAGCTGG
>Ga0209782_1000387_pt1 | contig 18507 bp, 14 predicted proteins | sample WorMetmaBAHAMAS1_FD_187390 | JGI IMG/M metagenome (GOLD analysis project Ga0209782, IMG submission 187390) | Marine gutless worms symbiont microbial communities from Max Planck institute for Marine Microbiology, Germany - Inanidrilus... | ecosystem: Host-associated > Annelida > Digestive system...
CCACTTGGCGGCGCTCCGGCAGCACCTCAGCGCCAATCTCCGCACAGCACCGCCCGTGCCGCTCAGCGGGATGATGACACCCTGGTCAGGGTCATCGACCAAGCGGCGGGTAACGCCGCGGCGACCCGCTTGACCTCCCGGCTGGCGCTGCGAGCGCAGCGGTGGTTTCCGGAACGGTGGGTCCGAGGAGGGCGGCTTGCTGGAGTTGTGGCTATCCTGGGCCAGGCGTGCTTTTGGTTCTTGGATGCGCTCGCGCAGTTGCTCGATCGGCGCGGCTTGCTCCACAACCAGCGCACGCAGCCGTCCACACTCCTGGACGGGGCTTTCCGGAGAACGGCTTGAGGCGTGCGGTTCAGGCATGGGATTAGGCTACACAGGTAGCTCTCGCTTTGGCAAGGGGGCCTGATATAGTTGCGAAGAAAACGGTTAGCAAAAAATTATCACTACATGTTAAGCACTACCAAAAGTCTTTCGGTCCACAGATTTTCACAGATTGTTTCGTATTTCCGGAATAAGGTATGTACGCGCTCGCCCTGCCAGAAACTCGACTGGCTTGACGAAATTGGAAGGGCTGAGTATCATTTCACTCTTAGTAGTGGAGGGTTCTGCAAAAGTAGCGCAGGTGTCCTCGCTGGCATCGAAAAATGCAGGCGGGGATGCCTGTGTTACGCCCCATGGATGGGCTTTTGCGACACCTTCCTGCGTGTCGAGACCATATTCGAGAGCGGCGGGGTATGGCGCAGTCTGGTAGCGCACCTGCTTTGGGAGCAGGGTGTCGGGGGTTCGAATCCCTCTACCCCGACCACTGAGGAGGGTGTCGCAAAAGTAGTGCAGGTGTCCTCGCCGGCATCGAAAATGCAGGCGGGGACGCTTGCGCTATGCCCCATGGATGGGCTTTTGCGACACCCTCCTGAGCGATGGGCGGGAAACGGCAGACCGGTATTCCCGTAAGGCGATTCGAGCCCCGGTAGCTCAGGCGGATAGAGCAAGAGCCTTCTAAGCTCTGGGTCGGGGGTTCGAGTCCCTCCCGGGGTGCCAGCAGTGATGGTTTTTTCAATGGTGGACGTAGCTCAGTTGGTAGAGCACAGGATTGTGGCTCCTGTGGCCGTGGGTTCGATCCCCATCGTCCACCCCAATTTCCGGATGAATCCCATCTTGGGGAGATCGGGAGGGTACTTGCAAGGCAACGCCGAATAAGATCCCTCCCTTCGGTTCGGGATGACAGTTTTCGCGTGATTCGTAGTTTCCTTCTCTTGTGTTGCCGACCGGTAACGCTTAGCTTAATGGGATTGACTTGCAAGGTATGGTTTCCGAGTGCCCTCTTAAACTCTGCTTTCTCGATCAGGGGCCGTTAGCTCAGCTGGTAGAGCAGTGGACTCTTAATCCATTGGTCGTAGGTTCGAATCCTACACGGCCCACCAATATTTTCGATGAGCTACCGTCACTGAGACTACCTCGGTACGCTGCAGATCGGACCTGTTGTCGGTACTCATCCATGCCCATAAACCCATCCTGAGAGGGGTTTTTTAGTCTGCCTGCGGGTAGGAGAAAAGGGCAGGAGAGACCAAATGCAACCGGTATTGCGACCCGATGGCATTAAAGTTGGGCGTTACCGGTCGGCAACGAGAGGAAAAACTACGAATCACGCGAATCGAAAAATGCAGGCGGGGACGCTTGCGCTACGCCCCACGGATGGGCTTTTGCGACACCCTCTTCGGCTCGGGAAAACGGTTTCGCGGGGATTGCGTGATTCGTGGTTTTCTTTCACCAAATCGGCTGTCGGGCAGTTGGTGGTGCTGCGGTTATCGATTGATTACCCTGCGGGTATGGTGAATTCTCTTTCAGGTTTAATGAAGGATGCTGCGGACAGCCGATTTCTTCAAGAAAATCGAGCCTTGTTACTGAGATCCATTAAAATGAAGGTGGCGGCTAAATTTCAAGTGATGAAGTCTGCCGACCCCTACCCCTACCGATTTTTTAATCCGCAGATTACACAGATTTTCGCAAATTATTTCGTTTTTCATTTTTTCATCTGCGGAAATCTGCGTAATCTGCGGATAAAAGGTGTCGTCTGAGGTAGAAGTCCATGACTCGAAAAGCGAAAGTCCATCTCTTACCACGCTTTGTTCTCGCCTGTATTCTCGGGGTCAGCCTCGGCGGGGTATTGAGGGCCGGGCCGAGCATGGCCGGGGATGGGGCGTTGCGGGTGATTGTGAGCGTACCGCCCCAGCAGACCTTTGTGGAGCGGGTCGGAGGCCGGCACGTGGAGGTGCATAGCATGGTGCAACCCGGCCATGACCCCCACACCTATGAGCCGACCCCACGTTGGATTGCCGCCTTGAGTGATGCCGATCTCTACGTTCGAATCGGCGTCCCCTTCGAGCACCGCTGGATGGGGCGCATCCGTTCTGCCAACCGGGAGATGCGGATACTCGACGCGCATTCGGGGCTGAATCCGCACAACCTCAGCGGGCATGACCACGACGAGGGGCACGGGGAGCTGCTCGCCGAGCAGGGCCATCCGGATGAACACCGGCAGGCCGGGGAGCACGATCCCCACGTCTGGACCGACCCGCTCCTGGCCAAGCAGATGGGGGGCAGGATCCGCGACCAGCTGATCGAGCTCGATCCGGAGAACGCGGAGGATTTCAGGCGCAATTACCAGGCGTTCGCGGCGGAGCTGGAGGCGTTGGATCGTGAGATCCGGTCGCTCCTCGCGCCGGTGTCCAACCGCAAGTTCATGGTCTTTCATCCGGCCTGGGGTTATTTTGCCGCGGCCTACGGCCTGACTCAGATCCCCATCGAGAAGGCAGGTAAGGAGCCGCCCCCCAGGGCTCTGACGGCCCTGATCGAGCAGGCGCAGCGCGAACGCATAAAGGTCATCTTCGTCCGGCCCCGGTTCTCCGAAAGGTCGGCCCGCCAGGTCGCGCGCGCCATCGGGGGGCAGGTCTCAGCCATCGATCCGCTCGCCACGGATTATGTCGCCAATCTACGTCGGGTGGCACGGCAGATTGCCGGAGCCGCCCGCAAGTGATGTCGCCGCAATCCGTCATTGAGGTCCGGGATCTGGTTTTCTCATACGGGGCAGCGCCCGTACTGGAAGGGGTGAATCTCCAGGTCGAAGCGGGTGAGTTTCTCGGAATCGTCGGCCCCAATGCGGGCGGCAAGAGCACCCTGCTCAAGCTGATTCTGGGACTGCTCGACCCCCAGTCGGGTCGGATCGCCGTGTTGGGAGAAGGGCCGCGCGCGGCGACGCGACGGCTTGGGTATGTCCCTCAGTACCCCAGCTTTCCCCGGGAATTTCCGATCACCGTGGAGCAAGCGGTGTTGCTCGGGAGGATCGGTCGGCGACCGCCGGCAGGTCGGTGGGGTGCCTGGCTGCCCGTCCGCGTCGGCAAGCCGGACCGACAAGTCGTCCGGCGGGCCCTGGAGGAGGTCGAGGCGGCAGACCTGGCGCGCCGACAGATCGGGAGTCTGTCCGGCGGGCAACTGCAGCGGGTGCTGCTGGCGCGGGCCTTGGCCTGCGAGCCAGCGATCATGATTCTGGATGAGCCGACAGCAAACATCGACCTGCGCCTGGAGGGCGATATCTTCGATCTGCTCAAGCGGTTGAATGCGCGGATGACGATCCTGGTGGTGTCCCATGACGTAGGCTTTATTTCCGGCTATGTCGCCCGTGTCGCCTGCCTCAACCGCACCCTGGTCTGTCACCGCACCGATGCAGTCGACGGTCAGGTCATTCAGGCCCTGTACGGGGGGCAGGTGCGCATGGTGGCGCACCGGCACTGATGTCCGAGTTCTTCGCTGCCCTGTCCGAGCATACTTTTCTGCAGACTGCCTTGGTTGCGGGGCTGCTGGCGAGTATCGGCTTCGGTCTGATGGGGACCTATGTGGTGGTCAAGCGAATTGCTTTTCTTGCCGGCGGTATCGCCCACTCGGTGCTGGGGGGCATGGGTGCGGCCCTCTACTTCGGTTTCGATCTCCTGATCGGGGCCCTCGCCGCCGCCGTCGTCGCGGCACTGCTGATCGGTTGGGTCCGGCTACGGTGGCAGGTCCAGGAAGACACCTTGATCGGTGCCTTGTGGGCAATCGGAATGGCGGTGGGCATCCTGTTCATCGCCAAGGTGCCGGGCTATGGAACGGACCTCATGAGCTATCTGTTCGGCAACATTCTGTTGGTGCCGGCGGAGAGCCTGTGGTTCATGGGGGGCTTGGACGTGCTGCTGGTGGTGGTGGTCGTTGCCTATCGTTATCAGTTCCTCGCCGTCGCTTTCGACGAGGAGCACGCGCGGCTGCGGGACATCCCGGTGACCTTTTTCTATCTGCTGTTGTTGGTGCTGGTCGCCGTTACCGTGGTGCTCCTGATCCAGGTGGTGGGCCTTATTCTGGTCCTGGCGCTCCTGACTCTGCCGGCCGCCGTCGCCGGGCACTATGTCCATTCCCTGGGTGCCATGATGTTGCTCGCTACCCTGCTCGGCGCCGCGGTCAGCACCCTCGGGCTGGCTGTGTCGTACGGACCCGACCTGCCCGCAGGTCCCACCATCGTCTTGCTCGCGGGCGGTGTCTATGTGGTCTCTGCGCTCTTGATGCGTGCCCTGGCAAGGCGGCGGGCGCGCTTGTCCGCTATCGTTGTCGGGACTAGGCGCCGTTGACATTTGTGTCATTTCGAGCGGAGCGAGAAATCCTTGTCCCGACGGAGGAGGGATCTTGTGCGCCGGGAGCCTTTTCCGAGCTGGAAGATCCCTCCCCTCGGTTCGGGATGACAATTTTCGCGAGGATTCGCGTGATTCGTAGTTAAAACCATGCTCCGAGCATCATTGACACGGTTCGGTCAGGCTCCCTCCTGCGTCGGGACAAACCTGACCTCACCGTATCCTACAAGCCGGCAGGATGCTGGCACTCCCAGCTTTGCCCAATCGACACGGCTGGTAGTAACTTGTTAATCGACAAGAAATTTATACGCGCTCGCCCCGGCCCCTGCGTCTGGATTTCTCCGGGTTGCGCAGCAGCAGATAGACGGCGCCGGTACCCCCGTCGCGCCGGGTTGCCGAGCAAAAGGCAAGGACCTGGTCGTACCGCCGCAGCCAGTAGTTCACCTTGCGCTTGAGCACCGGCGGCCGTCCCTCGGAACGGCCGCCCTTGCCGTGGATGATGCAGGCGCAGCGCACGCCCTGCCGGGCGCAGGCGCGCAGGAACTCGTCAAGAGTGCGCTCGGCGTTGGCCGTGGTCAGGCCGTGCAGGTCCAGCTCCAGCCCGATCTCCATATGACCGCGCTGCAGATCGGCGAGCAGGCGTTTTTGCACGCCCGAGCGGGAGAACAGCAGGTAGTCGCCGGTCTTGATCTCCGCCTCGGCCAAGGTCGCGCGTTCGGGCTTCTCGTTCAGCTCCGGCGGCTGGACGATAGGGGTCGGGGGCGGGTGGCTGCGGAAGGGTTCGGCCTGTCCGGTCTCAATGGGTTTTGCGTCTTCGACGGCGGTGCGGAACAGCTCCGCTTCCGACGCCGGTAGGCGTTCTTGCATGGGATCGGCAACCCTCGCTTGCCGGGAGTTCTTTTGCAGTATACCCGTTGAGAAAGCCGGCATGTGCCGGGGATGGCCCGCTTGTAGTACCCGGTTTCGACTGGTATTGCAGGTTCATAGCCTCTGGTTGGCTCTCACTCTCCGGCGTCAAAGCCGGCAGTATCAATCGAAACTGAGTAGTAGTATCCTGCAGGGTAGAAACCAGCGATTTAACTGCTATTCACCCCCGGAATATACTTGGTGACGGCACTCGAGAACGATACTTTGCTGCGCGCCTTGCTACGTCAGCGCGTGGACTACACGCCGGTGTGGATCATGCGTCAGGCTGGGCGTTATCTGCCCGAGTATCGGGCTACCCGCGCCCGTGCCGGTAATTTTATGGACCTGTGCCGGAACCCAGAGTTGGCCTGCGAGGTGACCCTGCAGCCCCTGGATCGGTTCCCCCTGGACGCGGCCATTCTGTTTTCCGACATCCTGACGATCCCGGACGCCATGGGGCTCGGGCTCTACTTCAGCGAGGGAGAAGGCCCCGGCTTTGAACATCCGGTTCGTGACGCCGCCGCCGTGCGACGGTTGACGGTTCCCGATGTGGAGGACGAGCTGGGCTATGTCATGGACGCGGTGGGTATGGTTCGGCGCGAGCTGGCCGGCCGGGTGCCCCTGATCGGCTTTTCGGGCAGCCCCTGGACCCTGGCGGTCTATATGGTGGAAGGGAGCGGCACCAAGAGTTTCGCCCGCTCCAAGGCTATGCTGTTCGACCGTCCTGAGCTGATGCATGCCTTACTGACCAAGCTGTCCGAAGCGGTTATCCTCTACCTCAATGCACAGGTGGCGCACGGTGCTCAGGCCCTGATGATCTTCGACACCTGGGGGGGGGTGCTGACTCCGCGTGCTTATCGGAAATTCTCACTCGCTTATATGACGCGCATCATCGCCGGCCTTACCCGCAAGGCGGAGGGACGGCGGGTCCCGGTCACCCTGTTTACCAAGGGGGGGGGGCAGTGGTTGGACCGGATGGTGGACAGTGGCTGCGATGCCCTCGGCGTGGACTGGACCCTGGACCTGACCGACGCCCGACACCTGGTAAGGGATCGGGTGGCCCTGCAGGGCAACCTGGACCCCAGTGTTCTTTATACCTCGCCGGAACACATCCGAACGGAAGTTGGCCGGGTGCTCACGAGCTACGGCCCCGGCCCCGGACATGTCTTCAACCTCGGCCACGGTATCCACCCGGACGTGGACCCCGACCATACCGCCGCCCTGGTGGAAGCAGTCCATACCCTCAGCCCTGCATTCCACGGGGCTATTCGATCCGGCAATGCACGCCACGACGAGACGTGAGCGTATGACTTGCCATGTCCGGATCACCGACCTACCCGGGAATTTCGGTTGGACGCTGCTCTGACGTAGGGCCTGGGAATCGACTACCAATCAGGCCGGTTCGCGGCCCTTCCCCGAACCGAACCGGCTAACGGTTTCTTTGCGCAGCCGCTCCGCCAACCTCGTGGTCGGATAGGCGTCGGCGGGGATGCCGCGGGATCTTTGATGCCGCGTAGTGCCTGGCGTGCCTGTGGCATGCCGACCATGCCGTCCGGCTCGCCCGCATCGAACCCCAAGGCGTTGAGGTCCGCCTGCATGGCCCTCAGCACGCTGGTGCAGCGCTTTGCCCCCCCCGGGGGGGGCTTGCCTACCAGACCTTTCTTGCCCGCCAGACGGTCGGATAGATAGTCGACGGACAGGGCGTAGAGCAGGGATTTGTTCCACTCGGTGATGATCCGAAAATTGGCGTACACCAGGAAGCAGGTCCGCGGATTCCGGCCGATAGAACGATGCAGCCGACCGCATTCGAGACAGAAAGTGGCCGGCCGTTCGCAAGCCGGACCCCAAGGGGGTTCCAGTCATCGTTAGTCTGCTTCCAAGACAGGCGTGCTTGATAGGCGTCGAAACCGGCAGGTAGTCTGACCTCGGTACCCCAGGGTTGTCTGCGTTGCCATCGGATGCCCGTCAGGTAATTGGCGGCGGACGCCAGGGCATCCGACACCGACCCCAGATATCCACTCACCCGTCACCATCGGCGTCCACTCCCCACCTGAGATAGGTAGAGGGCATGAACTGGGGCTGTCCCATGGCTCCGGACCAGGATCCGGGCATTTGGTTTTCCAGAATGCGGAGCGCGCTCACGCGCTTCGTACGTTAGATAACTTTAGAGTGGATTTTCTCTCAGCAGAGTTAGTATTCCATCAGAGAGATTTCCTCTCAGTGACTAAATCTAAACTCACATTCCTTCTCGGTGTGACTTTTCCTTGCCGTTCCAGGATCCCGAAGGCAATCGTTTTACCGCCCGCTCTACGACCCTTCTTCCCACGGACACGGCGCGCACCAAAAAGAGAAGGGCGATGAAGCGTCACAAACCTGTGCGACTCCAATTCGTAACTTCAAGAGTAGCTGATTAATCGTCGGGCGGCTTACATCACTCAACTCAGCGAGTTTCGAGGCCGGTAAATCAAGCGCAAAAGAGCGTATGATCACTCTGAATTTGGCTTCGGAAAGATGTGAACGCCTAAAATACCTGTTTTTTACTTGCATAACATAACCTTAGCATACAGGTGCAGATGCTAAAATTATCTAAACCCTACCGAAATTATTGCCGATTGTTGGCTAGATATCACCTCAAAAACCACCACTACCTATCCATGATCTGCTCGAAAGACCGCGGGCAGGTATCGGGAAATGTGGTTTTAGGTAGTCCTGTTTCTTTGGCGGCGCCGTTGACAGCATATTTATAATCGCGATACAAGCCTTCCGGCAGTTTATGCTCAAGGCTCGGATTGTCGTTTATCTGGTCGGCCAACTCAGTACGTTGCTCTTCGATACCGTAGCGCCAACTATTGCGCCAACTATTTCCCCGATATCCGGTCTGGCACTGCCATTTGAGCAACTGAATAAAAAGTATTTGAATCGGCTTTCAAACTCACGCTTTAGAGGCTGTATGAAAACTAACCAATTGATTTTAAATGTTAAGAGAGATTTATAAAGATCCCCCGCTGCGCCTCGGGATGACACAACTCGCGTCTTTGTCGTTTCTAGCGCAGCTTGAAATCTTTAGATTCAATCGGTTGGCAGGTACCTAAGTTTTTAGACAGCTTCTTAGGTTTTCCCCCACATCTTCACTTTCTTCGGCAATATTACCGATATCGGATTGCGCTAACCTTCCAGCTCTGAGTAATTTTGCCTGTTGCCTGGTCCAACCGTGAAAATCGGTATTATACAAAGAATTATCCATGAAGGCTCTTTATGGATTCCAGCGGGTAGGATATTTGGATATTTTGCGCAAATTCACCTTCTCAGCAAGCCAAAGGGGCATCGTATAACTTTCTGTTGTTGAGAAAGACTGCCTATTCTGTCGTCAGTCAGAGTGCTACGGACCGCCGTCCCCTTCGATCAGTCTGGAATCCATAAAGAGCCATCCATGAAAATGCTCCCGAACAGGCAGATTAGCCGCAGAGTCACAGAGCGTTATTACTGACATAGGGTGCGTGGGGTCAAAACCCTAGACGAGCGGTACGAGAAGCGAGTGATCTTCTTGGCTGTGCGCCGGAAGCGTTGGCAGCGTTCCAGGTACGCGCGCATGCTCTTGGGCATCGGGACCCGCGCCCGGGCGACGTGTTGGACCAGGGAAACCCCGTCGCGAATGAGTATACAGCCCTGGTTTGCCCGCTGCGTCTGTTCCCCCGAGGCATGCCGCGGTAGCTCCGGATCGAACCGGCACAGCCGTTCACCGGCGACGACAAAGGTCGGCCACACCTCGAAGATCATCGGATCGGTGCGTAGAATCCCGCATTTGTTCTTGGCTGCGTCGGCCAGCTCGCGGATGTGCGGCTCAATGCCGTGGAAGAAGCCTTCACCCGCCAGCGTATCCACCATGGCGTCAGCAATGCGGTCGATGTGGCGCATGGTCTGCGCGATCTTCAGATAACGGCCTTTATAAAAGTCCTCCACCGGGATGGAGAAGGCCCTGAACGGCTCGCCCCAAAGCTCGTCCAGGCCCTCATCGCCGCTCCGGTGGCGGACCGAGCGTCCGAGCTCCAGGGCCTCCAGCAGGCATTTGCCGCACTGGTGGATCAGAGCTTCGTCTGGGGTGATCTCCACCCCCGCCTCCTGCAGCTCCACAACCTTGGTGAAGATGTCCGCGGCCCGGTTGAAGAGCGCCCCGGCCAGCATGGCGCCCGCCACCCGCTTGCGTTCCAGGTCCGTCTCGCGCTCGTAGGCTTGTCGGGCTTCGTTCAGGCGGCAGCCGGGGATATTGAGTCCGTGCTCCACATGGTTGAAAAGCCGCCGCGTCAGGGCTTGAATCAGCTGTTTCTTGGCCTCGAGATTGTCGGCCGGCGGCTCGTAGTATTTGATCCAATAGCCGTCGTAGTAGACCTGGGGTGTGCCGTCTACCTCCCGCCGGGTACCGTTGGAGATCTGATGCAACATGGGGCTGGTCGATCCTGTTGAATCGCCTCGGCCACCCTTGAACGACTCGAGAGGCCAGGCGAACGGGTATTGAATCGGGCTAATCCTCCGAGCGTTGAAAGGCGTCCTGCAGCTTCTTTTGGATGCTTGCCGGAACTGCTTCGTAATGGCTCAGCTCGATGCTGTAAGTACCTTCGCCGCCGGTCATGGATTTGAGCCGCGATTCGTAGCCTTCCAGTTCCGCCAACGGGACCTCACCATTGATGGCGATCCGGCCGAAGCTTTTGGCCTCGCTGCCGCTGATGCGTCCCCGACGGCCCGAGAGATCCCCCACCAGGTCGCCCATGGCGCTGTCCTGGGCAACGATGCGGATCTTGACGATCGGTTCGAGGATTACGGGCTTGGCCTTGTCCATGGCATCCTGAAAGGCCTTTTTACCGGCGGTGGCGAAGGCGATGTCCTTGGAATCCACGGGGTGATACTTGCCGTCATAGACGGTGACGCGGACGTCCTGTATCGGGTAACCCGCCACGGCACCCTCCTGCAGGATCTGGCGCACCCCCTTTTCCACCGAGGGGATGAACTGGCCGGGGATGACACCGCCGACCACGGCATCCACGAACTCGAAGCCCTGACCCCGCTCCAGGGGTTCGACACGCAGATAGACCTCGCCGAACTGACCGGCGCCGCCGGTTTGCTTTTTATGTCGGTGGTGCCCCTCGGCCGGGGCGGTAATGGTCTCCCGATAGGCGATGCTCGGCGGTTTGGTGTCCACCTCCACATGGAACTGCTCCGCGAGGCGCCGCAGGAGCACCCGCAGATGCAGCTCGCCGAGTCCGCGCATCACGGTCTCGTTGGCCGCAGCGTTGTGCTCCACGTGAAAGCAGGGGTCCTCCGACTCCAGCTTGTGCAGGGCGCCGGTGAGCTTCTGCTCGTCGCCGTGCTTGGTGGGGGTGATGGCCAGCCCGAACAGGGGGACCGGGCACTCGCCGGGGCGCAGCCGGTAGTGGTCCTGATCGTGGGAGGCGTGGAGTACCGCGTCGAAGTGGATATCCTCCACCCGCGCCACCGCCAGGATGTCGCCCGGCACACCTTCCTTCACCTCGATCTGCTCGTTGCCGTGCAGGCGGAACAGGCGATTGACCTTGAACCCCTTGCGGGCGTTACCGATGAAGAGCTGAGTGTCCCCGGTAATACGGCCTTGGTGGATACGAAAGATCCCGAGCTTGCCGCGGAAGGGGTCGTTGATTACCTTGAAGGCGTGGGCCAGGGCGGGTTGCTCCGGATCCGGGCTGACACCGATAAGCTCCGGGTCGGTCCCCTCGCCCTTCAGGTAGGGGGGCGGATTGCCCTCGGACGGGTTCGGCATCAGCTGTGCCAGGATGTCCAGCAGCTCGTAGATGCCGGCTCCGGTCTGGGCCGAGACGAAACAGATCGGGATCAGGTGGGCCTCGCGCAGGGCCTTCCGGAAGGGGGCGTGCAGCTGCTCTGGTGCCAGCTCCTCGCCCTGCTCCAGGTAGAGCCCCATGAGCTCCTCGTCCACCTCGACCACTTGGTCGATGATCCGGCTGTGGGCCTCCTCGACGGAGGAAAAATCTGTGGCTTCGGCACCGGGTTGGAGGAAGCAGTCGATCACCCGCTTGCCGCTGTCCGCCGGCAGGTTGATGGGCAGGCACTCGGGGCCGAAGGTGTCCTTAATCCGAGCAGCCAGATCACCCACATCCACCCCCTCGGTGTCGATCTTGTTGACGACGATCATGCGGCACAGATCGCGATTCTCGGCTGCTTTCCACATGCGCTGGGTGACGGGCTCGATCCCGGTCCTGGCGTTGAGCACGATGGCTGTGGTCTCCACCGCGGGCAACACGGAGATGCCGCGACCGAGGAAGTCGGGGAGTCCGGGGGTGTCGATCAGATTGACATGCTTGCCGTGGGCATCGAAGCTGGTGATGCCCACGTCGAGGGAGTGCAGGTGCTCTTTCTCCAGGGGATCGAAGTCGCAGACGGTGGTGCCTTTCTCTATGCTTCCCGGCTCGACGATGACACCGGCGGACGCAAGCAGGGCCTCCGCCAGGGTAGTCTTACCGGCATCGGAATGGCCGACCAAGGCGATGTTGCGGATGTCCTCGGCATTGTAATCAGGCATCGAGTGGACCTTCTAGGGGGGCGCCGGCACGCCTGGCGGGCACGACGTATGAGTAATGATGTCCGGAATTGGAAGTATATAGTAACCGATTCGTCACGGTGCACTCTACGGGTAAGGGATTAGAATCACCCGGCAAATCCCATTATATCCTGCGCGGAGGGGAGGGGAGGGCACGAAACTCTTGGGAACCTCGAAAAACTACACTTCCCGGCAATTTTTCAACTGGAGTGAATTTTTCAAGCCCCCCTGCCGTGAGACCGCAAGCGGCTACGCTGCGCGCAGCGTCGAGCAGCCGAGGAGTCGTGTGATATGAACACCCCACCGAACATCGACGATCTGCGTTGGCAGCACAGCGATGGTGATGCCGTAGAGGTGAATCAGGCCGTGGTCGAGGAGGTCTCCCGGCTCATCAAGGCCAAGGAGCGTGAGCGCCTGCGGGCGGTATTGGACCACTGGTCGCCGCCGGATGTGGTCGCGCTGTTCGTTGCGCTGCCGCTGAAGCGGGCCCGCAAGCTCTTCGAGTGGCGGGATCGAGAGACCGTAAAGGCCATGGCCCTGCTCAATCCGGACCTCCGCACGGCCTTGCTCAAAGATGCCTCGATCGCCCGAATCGTCAAGGTACTGGACAAGATGGAGCCAGAACAGGCCCTCCAGGATCTCGACGATCTCCCGGAGGAGGTGGCACAACAGGTCTTGCCCAAGCTCCGGGCACGTGCGGCCATCGAAGAGCTGTGGGCCCACGGCGAGGACTCCGCCGGCAGCATCATGAGCCGCAAGTTCGTCGCCGTTCCCATCGACTGGACCATCGGCATGGTGACCGCCGAGATCCGCGCCAATGCCCGGCGGATCGAGAAGCTCTATGGGGTGAGCGTGGTCGACACCCAGCGCCGGCCGGTCGGCTATCTCAAGCTCCGAGACCTGCTGTTGCTGCCTAAGGAAATCGGTGTCCGTGAGGCTATGCACACGGATTTCGTCGCCGTGACCCCGGATATGGATCAGGAGGAAGTCGCGCGCCTCGCGGACCGTTACGAGCTCAATGTGATGCCCGTGGTGGACGCAAACGGCCAGCTGGTCGGTCGCATCACGCCGGACCGTCTGCAGCAGGTCATCCGGGACGAGGCGGAAGAGGACATCAAGATCATGGCAGGGCTCGCGACCGACACCCAGCCGGACGAGTCCGTGCGGCGCATCGTGCGCGGGCGTGCGCCCTGGCTGTTGGTCGGGCTGGTGGGGGCGAGCCTGTCAGGAGTGGTCGTGGGCGCTTACGAAGAACAACTGGCACAGTCCGCGATCCTGGCGAGCTTCATCCCCATTGTCATGTCCACCGCGGGCAATGCCGGTATCCAGGCCTCGACGGTAGCGGTGCAGGGGCTGGCGACTGGGACCCTGACCCTTGCCGACCTTGGCTGGCGGTTGGGCAAGGAGCTGTTGGGCGGACTCGCCAACGGTGCCATCGCGGCGGTCGCGTTGGTCTTGTTTGTACTTCTGGTATCGCGGCTGGGCGGTATCGAGGCGCCGCTGCGCCTGGTGATCACCGCGGGGTTGGCGGAGATGACCGTGGTGGTTGCCGCGGTCACCGTGGGGGCGACTATTCCCGTAATATTGGATCGTCTGGGCATCGACCCGGCCATGGCCACCGGCGTATTCATCACCACCGGGAACGATATTCTGGCGGTGCTGATCTTCTTTGTTACGGTAACGCTGTTCTATTTTGTATGAACCGCAAAGGCGTAAAGAATCTGCAAGCTGGTACGGATGCTCTCGATTACCGCTGAACGTAGCACAGGCGTCTCGCCTACAGACGATGAGCAGGCGGGGACGCCTGCGCCACGACATCATTCATCATTCACAGACGCCGGCCGGTGACACCGAGTGCGTCCGGTCCGAGCAGATACAGGTAGTTCCCCGTCACAGTCTCTGCATCCGGTAGGCGGCCTGGGTCTTCCCCCGGATAGAGCCGGGCACGCAGCCCGGTGCGGACGACCCCCGGATCGATACCATTGACCCGGATGTTGCTGCTGTCCCGCGTCTCCTCGGCCAGGGTCTGCAGGAGACCCTCGATCCCGAACTTGGCTGCGCAGTAAGCACCCCAGTAGGCCGCACCCCGGCGTCCGATCCGGTCGAGGGTGAAGATCACCGAGGCGTCGTCCGCGGCACGCAGCAGAGGCAGGCAGGCCTGGGTGAGCAGGAAGGGGGCGGTGAGATTGATGCGCAGTACGCGCTCCCATGCGGTCACGTCATAGTCGTCGATCCGACTCAGGAAGGGGGCGAAGGCGGTGCAATGAACCAAGCCATCCAGGCGTCCGAGCTCCCGGACGATCAGGTCCACAGCCCCCTGGAGGTCCTGCTCGTCCACCCGGTCCGGATCTAGGGGCAGGATGGCCGGTTGCGGTGCGCTGCCGGCCTCCAGCTCGTCGTAGAGGGGCTCCAGGTCACGCTGTTCCCGGTCCGACAGGATGAGGGTCGCACCGTACCGGGCGCAGGCCGCGGTAACGGCACGGCCGATGCCTTCCGCGGCGCCGGTCACGAGAATGACGCGCCCGGTGAGGAGATCGGGAGGAGGCTGATAGTTTTCCATAATCCGGACACACCTGGGCAGCCTGACGCCGGGACGCTAGTACCCCATTTCAACTTGATGAATGATGAATGCGGGAGCCGCGTGTATCCACCAGTTCTGTGCCCGCAAAATAGAGTGAAACGGGGTACTAGGGAGTGTTGACATTTAACAAGGAGTAAACCCTGAATTCCGGGCCTGTCTCCTAATAGTACAGGATTCACAGGATATTGTGATTATTATTTATAGAGAAATAATCCTGTTAATCTTGTCCTATTAGTGGTCGGCACTACGATTATGTCAACAGCCCCCAGCCTACGACTCAACTACCGATAACATTTCCCACTACAGCGCCGGCAGCCGGGCGATGATGGCGAGTTGAAACAGATCCTTTTTCACTAGCGTCCGGGGAAACTGGTTCTTCCATCTTGGAACCACTTGTAAGATAAAACGAAGCTGCCGATTTTAGGATATCATCGACTTGAATCGATGGGCAGGTTTTGGAAAGATCCCGCTCCAAGAATCATGGAGATACCTCCAAAAGCGCCCCAATTGACGCAGGTCTCGATACGATCCTACAGATTTTGATCCCGACTATTCGGTGATGAAATCTAAATTCACATTCCTTGAGGTGTAAATGAAACGTTTGCCGTGGAACACCATTGAACTTTGCAAGCCTTCGTTTGGCATATGATCAGAATAATTCAATGCCATTGATATGGCAATTACCGTGGGCAAATACATTCTCGCCGTGATGCACTCGGAAATGCTTTTTGTACCCCATGTTCACCAAGCCCTCCAGCCGTCCGAATGGATGATGCTGTCGAGGGCTACCCGGCCCCGGATCGCAGCCTGTAGCTGCTTTTTGGCGGCAGTTGGGACGATCTCGGTGTAGACTTTTCCTTGCCGTTCCAGGATCCCGAAGACAATCGTTTTACCGCCTGCTCCACGACCCTTCTTCCCACGGGCACGGCGTGCACCAAAATAGGATTCATCGATTTCAACCTCGCCAGAGAAAGGCGATGAAGCGTCACAAACCTGGGCGACTCTAATTCGTAACTTCAAGAGTAGATGATTAATCATAGGGCGGCTTACATCGCTCAACTCAGCGATTTTCGAGGCCGGTAAATCAAGCGCAAAAGAACGTATAATCACTCTGAATTTGGCTTCGGAAAGGTGTGAACGCCTAAAATACCTGTTTTTTCCTTGTATAACATAACCTTAGCATGCAGGTGCAGATGCTAAAGTTATCTAGACCCTATTCAATTAATATCCCGGACACTAGTGATCCTTTTTGGTTCGGGGATCACCGCCGAAAGTAGCGCAGGCGTCCCACCTGCAGACGATGAGCAGGCGGGGATGCCTGCGCTATGGCATCATTCATCACTCACCGACTCTCCCGCCAGGCGAGCCAAAGCTTGCGCAGGGGAGTGAGCCCGAGGCGCCGGTCGGCGACCGCGAAGCCCACGCCCGCGAGCTCGTCGAGCAGGGATGCCAGAATCCGGACCCGTACCCTGATGCAAATCGGCAGGTTCCGGCCCAGGTCTGCTACGGTGAGCATGGTCCTGGCTCGGTCCGCCGCGGATGCCAGCAGCTTCGGCAGGCGGTCACGATACTCAGGCTGGACGAGCGTCTCGTGCGAAAGGCCAAGCGTGCTCAGTTGCTCGCTCGGAAACACAGCGCGACCGCGCCGTGTCAGGAATCCGCTATCGCGGATCAGATAGACCCGAGCGCAGAAGCCCCCGAGACGGCGCGTGGTTTTCAGCACATCGGCATCGCGCAGGCCGTGGCAACGGGTGATAAGCTTAAAGAGGGACCCCAGGTCTCGCTCGCAGGCGGCGTCTAAGTCGGCCTCGGTGGCGGGTCGATGGCCCAGGATTTCCGCTTCCACGCAGTCGACGGTGTCGGTGAACCATGCCTGGGGCAACTGGTGTCGTTCCAGGATCGGTTGCAGGGCCAGACTCAAGGGATGGTGCGGCACGTCGGCGAAGATGCGTTCCAGCTCCTCGCGCCACCACTGGAGCTTGATCCGAGCCACGCCGGGATTCGTGACCCGGTCCGGGAGCGCCCGAAGCTGGTGCCGCCAGGCTGACAACGCCGCCAACTCGTCCCGCAGCTCCCGCGGGGCGAAGCGCAGGCTGTAGTAAGCGGACGAGCCTACTGGCGTTGCCCGGTTGGGGAAGCACCATTCATCCGGCGCCGGTCCGGCTATCTCACCGGCCATGGGAATCGTTTTTTCCGCAAATGAACGCGAATCAACGCAAATCGGTCGCAAAAGATCGGATTATCTTTCTTGTCCGCAGATTACGCAGATTCTCACAGATTGTTTCGTTTTTAATCTGTGAAAATCCGTGTCATCTGCGGATAAATCGAAACGACTGGATCGGTTTTCCTGTACTCAATCCGATTCCAGGCGGCAGGTCATCAGGTAGTTGACGTCCGGATCCCGGTCGGTAAGGCGGTAGGTATCGGTCAGGGGGTTGTAAGTCATGCCGGTGATGTCCTGGGTATGCAGCCCCGCGGCCCGGACCCAGGTGTCCAGCTCCGAGGGTTTGATGAAACGCTCATAGTCGTGGGTGCCCCGCGGCAACATACCGAGGATATACTCGGCGCCGATGATCGCCAGCAGGTAAGACTTGAGGTTACGGTTCAGGGTGGAAAAGAAGACGAAGCCTCCGGGCTTCACAAGGCGGGCGCAGGCCATGACCACGGACGCCGGCTCGGGTACATGCTCGAGCATCTCCATGCAGGTGACCACGTCGAACTGGGCCGGACTCTCCGCGGCCAGACCCTCTACCGGGACCCGGCGATAGGTTACCGAGACGCCGGATTCCAGGGTGTGCAGCTCCGCGACCTGCAGGGGCCTTTCTCCCATATCGATGCCGATGACCTTGGCCCCGCGTACGGCCATGCCCTCGGACAGGATGCCGCCGCCGCAACCGACGTCCAGGACTTCCTTGCCATCGAGCACCGCCGCCCGATCAATGTAGTCCAGGCGCAGGGGATTGATGTCGTGCAGGGGCTTGAACTCGCTGTTGGGGTCCCACCAGCGGGCGGCCAGCTCCTCGAATTTGCCGATCTCGGCCTGATCGACGTTAGGGGTGGTCTTGGTCATTCAGTGCATCCTCGGTGGAGTTTTCACATACGGTCTTGTCGATGATTGTCGGGGACCTGGACACCGGATTCTGCACAGGCTGGGGCAACGGCGCTTTATCCCTACCCGCAGCGCCTGGGTTCGGGATGAATGCGATGCTGAATCCAAAGCGGCGACGGGCTCGTGCCGGTTGGCCGACGCCGCGGTTACTCCAGGCACCGTGGGTTCCGCGGTCGGTGCTGGGGTAAGATTGTCGCCGCACTCCAAATCTGCTAGTCGATAATAACCTTGTAGCCGTCTGGACCTGAAGGCGATTCCTGAAGCCATAGATCGTTTTAACCTAAAATGGGTGTGGCAACTTCCTCGAACCTCGAAGACGACATTTAGAGGCCATCTAAAAACCAACTTATTGATTATCAATGATAAAAAATCAGATTTTCTGGTGGTATAATCACTGTGAGCACTTTTATTTCGGATTCCACTATGACTCCTGAAAAGGCTCAATCTCCTATCAGGTACCCGAGCAACCTCATTGATAAAAAGTGGGAAATTCTCCAGCCTATTTTCGATGAGCTCGAACCCTATACCACTGGACGCCTACGAACGACCGATCTTCGCGAAATCCTGAATGCGATTTTTTATCTGAATAAAACCGGTTGTCCATGGCGCTACCTGCCAACAGACCTTCCCCCTTACCGGCTGGTTAACTATTACTACAACAAATGGACGGACAATC
>Ga0209782_1000388_pt1 | contig 18503 bp, 16 predicted proteins | sample WorMetmaBAHAMAS1_FD_187390 | JGI IMG/M metagenome (GOLD analysis project Ga0209782, IMG submission 187390) | Marine gutless worms symbiont microbial communities from Max Planck institute for Marine Microbiology, Germany - Inanidrilus... | ecosystem: Host-associated > Annelida > Digestive system...
CTGCCCTTGCGCAGCTTCAACCGCATGGACACCCGATGAGGCAACGACAGCGCGCGTTGGCGGGTGAAAGCTTCGGGATGGATGCGGGCGAGGTCGGCAAATTCCGCGGAGGACAAGAAATCCTTTAGGGGCGTATAAACATTCTCAAACTCGACCGATTAACTTGGTTTCTGTTGCGGTGGGATGGATCGGTTTTGGCCTGAGAACCATCGTTGACTCCTTGTGGTGGTTGAAAACGGAAAATAGTATAGAAAATACATCAGGTTACGTGTTAACTTAATGGCATTGGGAATGACTTTGCTCGTGCACCACTTAAGTTCTGTTTTAAGGGCACTTTAAAAAATACGGTTTTCTTCTACAATACCTCTCAACAATCAATGGCTTAGAGTCGTTTGATTGGTGGAAATACCTGTTTTTCAAGATGCCCTTGACTACGAATCACACGAATCGACACGAATGTTCCTGTGAGCGTAAACCGTCCGATTCGCGCAGATTTGCGTAATTCGTAGTTTGTGCTTAGCAACTCATGAAAGTTCGTAGGGTAAACACCGTGAAAGAGTATCACAAAATCCAGACAGTCTACAAAAGAGACCCCGCAACCAAGCACAAATTTTTGGCTGAAGGTGATTTTTCATTGCCTGAATTCGAGTTTCTTCGGAACAACGAATGGATTTTTACGGAAAAATTAGACAGGACAAATGTGCGGGTACTATTCGATGGGGAAGCCATTACATTTGGCGGTAAAACGGATCGGGCACAAATTCCCACATTGCTCATGGAGCGATTGAATGAGAAGTTCTTGCCGAAGCTGGATGTTTTCAAAGAAATCTTCGGTGCTAATCGTGTTTGCCTGTATGGTGAAGGCTATGGAGCGAAAGTCCAATCGGGTGGTGGTAAGTACCTTCAGGATCAGGATTTCGTCCTATTCGATGTCAAGATAGACGAATGGTGGTTGCAGCGGCGCGATGTCGAGGATATTGCAGAACAAGTCAGGGATCGACACGGTTCCGATCATCGGGACGGGAACCTTGCATGAAATGGTCGAGATGGCAAAGGGCGGCTTCAAGTCTCAGTGGGGTGATTTTACGGCTGAGGGGGTTGTCGCCAGACCCGCAATCGAGCTTAAGCAGGAATGGGGATAGGATCATAACAAAGATAAAATACAAGGATTTCAAGAGGTGATATGAAGCTATTCAGCTTTTTCTCCCCGGCCACCTTCTATCCCTTGGCCGGTAGGCTGATCCCCTGGTTCGCCGTGTTGGCCGCGGTGACCATTTTCGTCGGGATCTACTGGGGCTTCTTCGAGACGCCGGACCGCCTCGGCGGCACCAATCCCCAAAAAGAGTATTACCGCATCATCTTTATCCATGTCCCCGCCGCCTGGATGTCCATGTGGCTCTATCTGGTAGTGGCAGCCTATTCGGCCGTCGGACTGGTCTTCAATACCCGGCTCAGCTTTATGCTGGCCCGTGCCGCCGCCCCCACCGGCGCTATCTTTACCTTCCTGGCCCTGTGGACTGGCGCCTTCTGGGGTCGCCCGAGCTGGGGCACCTGGTGGGACTGGGATCCGCGCCTGACCTCGGAGTTGATCCTGTTCTTTCTCTACTTCGGGTACCTCTCCTTGCACTCGGCCATCGACGACCAGCGCCGGGCGGACCGGGCCTCCGCCCTGCTGGCCATCGTCGGCCTGGTGATGGTCCCGGTCATCTTCTGGTCCATCAATTGCCCGGATCCCAATCGGTGCGCGGCGCTTCATCAGCGTTCCTCCTTGTCGAACATAGAGCCGAATATCCTCCGGTCCATGCTCATCATGACCTTCGGCCTGTGGATGTACAGCTTTGCCACCATCCTTATGCGGGTGCGGAGAATCATCCTGATCCGGGAGGCCGACACGACCTGGGTCAAGGCATTGGTTGCGCGGGAGCGGCGATAATGGGTGCGTCAGGTGGAGGTATTTTTTGCTCTTTAGGGCACTTTGGAAAATACGGTTTTCGTCTACGGTAGCTCTCAACAATCAATGGCTTAGAGTCGCTTAATTGGTGAAAATACCTATTTTGGTGCCCTTTAATGGAATCTTCGGAGCTGCCCGCATGAAATTTCCCTACGGCATCAGTGATTTCGACTCACTGATTACGGAAAAATACCATTATGTGGACTGCACGGACCACATCCCGTTGCTGGAGGAAGCAGGCAAGCAGCTGCTCTTCCTGCGTCCGCGCCGGTTCGGCAAGAGCCTGCTGCTGTCCATGTTAGGGAACTACTACGATCTCAACCGGGCGGACCGGTTCGGGCAGCTGTTCGGGGGACTTGCCATCGGCAAGAATCCCACGGCCGAACACAACCGCTACTTCGTATTGAAATGGGACTTTTCCGAAGTCAGCCCGATCGGCGACGGCGAGGAGATCAAGCGTAATCTTTATTCTTATGTGAATGATCGGATCAGTGCCTTCTCGAATTATTATCGGGAAACGCTACCTGATTCTATCCGACTCGATCCCCAGGATGCGCTGTCATCTTTCCGATCCCTGCCGGTTGCCGTGCAAAAAGCCGGCTATCCCCTGTATCTCCTCATCGAAGAATATGACAACTTCTCCAATGAGCTCATGATGGGCCATCGAGCTACGGAGGAAAGCCGCTATCAGGCCCTATTGTCCGGCGAAGGCTGCATGAAGGCCCTGTTCAAGACCATCAAGGCCGCTGCCGGTGGGCGAGGATTGGGAAAGGTATTCATCACCGGCGTCTCACCGGTCGCCATGAGTGATCTCACCAGCGCCTACAATGTGGCGAAACATCTACCTGCAGGCCCGGTTCAATGACCTATAGTGGTTTCCGGGAAGTGGAAATTGCCGAGATGGCAGTACAGATTGTCAGGGAATGCGATTTGTCTCAGTCCACGGCGGACGAAATGCTTTCCATGATGCGTACCTTCTATAACGGCTACCGCTTCAGTCGCCGTGCTAAAGAGCCGGTCTACAATCCAGCCCTTGCCCTGTACTTCCTGGAAGAATTTCAGCGTGAGTGCCGCTATCCGGACGAAATCCTTGACAGCAACCTGGCCATAGACCGGGGCAAGATGCATTACATCTCCCAGCTACCGAAGGGCCGAGAGCTCATCTTCGACGCCCTGACCGAGAAAAAGCCGGTGCGTGTTCGCAGACTCGCCGACCGCTTCGGCGTGGAAGATATGCTCCATGCCCGTAAGGATACCGGCTTCGTGGCCTCGCTCCTGTATTACTTCGGCATCCTGACCCTGGGGGGCATGACGCCCTTTGGCGAGCTGATCCTGCGCATCCCCAACCTGGTCATCCGCAAGCTCTATGCGGAGCAAATTCAGGAAATGCTCTTGCCGGAAGGCGAGGCCAAGCTCGATGGTAAAATCCTCGGAACAATGGATCGCAAGGCCCTGCGGGCGCTGCCCGCGGTGCAAGCCAGACAGCGCGAGGCCGAGGCGGGTCTGGCACGCTATCGGGAAAAACTCGAGCGCAAATTCGGAGACCTACTGCGGCTTCACAGCTTTGGCGTGATAGCGGTGGGATTCGAGCGGTTGGTGTTTTCGTAGTTGGAATAATTTCACTTCGATATGGACACATTTTTCGCTCAGGGCGGCTACGCCCTCTACGTGTGGAGCTCCTACGGCATGGCCCTGATCCTGCTGGTCCTGGAGTTGGTGCAGCTGGGTCGGCAGCGTCGCGCCATCCTGGCCCGCCTCGCACGATTACGGAAGACCAAACACAAATGAACGCAACTGGATCAGGGACGCTCGATGAGAACGAGCCGACCGTAATCGTTCAGGTCCCTACTGTTTTTACTGCCTCCATGGCACGGCAGATTCCTGAACCCTCTCCAAAACGGTAAAATTCCAGTTTGGATGTGGCTGTATCTTGTTGGGGGAGGCGCGATTAAACTTTATTCGTGTGGACTGGTCTTCAATACCCGGCTCCGTTTACAGAAAGGGCACAAGAAATTATAAGAATAGTCAGTGCACGACAGACGGCGACAAAAGAGCGTAAAGATTATGAACGGCACAAAGTCTGCTGAGCAAATGCAAGATGTTCTACCCGAATATGACTTTGACTGTTCAAAGGCAAAGTCTAGCTGTGAGGTCTGAACGATTGCGGCCAATTTGCATTGATTCGTGCTCGTTTGCGGCAAAAGGGATAAGTGGTGAAGGCTAGACATAAACGACTTATTCTCGTCGCCCTCGCCATCCTAGGCGTGGGCATCGCCGCGATCCTGGCCATCAGCGCCCTGCGGAGCAATCTGTCCTACTTCTTCAGCCCCGTGCAGGTGCGTGCCGGGGAGGTGCCGGCGGGCGCCGTGTTTCGACTCGGCGGCCTGGTGGTAAAGGACAGCTTGGTCCGGCAAAGGGATGGGCTGACGGTGATATTCGCGGTTACCGACAATGCCGAGACTCTGCAGGTGAGCTACACCGGAATCCTGCCGGACTTGTTCGGCGAGGGTCAGGGGATGGTAGCCAAGGGGCGTCTGGGTGAGGATGGGGTCTTCTATGCCGAGGCGGTGTTGGCCAAGCACGACGAATCCTACCTGCCGCCGGAGGTAGCCGCCAGTCTGCGGCCCGCCCCGACGGAGGACGCTACCGGGACGGCTGCGGGCCGATGATTCCGGAGCTCGGACACCTGGCCCTCATCCTGGCCCTGGCCCTGGCCATGGTCCAGGCCGGCTTTCCCTTGGCGGGTTCGGTCAACGGCCACCGGTCCTGGATAGCCATGGCGCGGCCCCTGGCCTGGGGGCAGTTCACCTTTTTAGGAATTTCCTTCGCCTGCCTGTTGTGGGCATTCCTGAGCGACGACTTTTCGGTCCTCTACGTGGCCCGCAATTCCAACCGCCTCATGCCGACCCTCTACAAGGTCTCGGCCGTCTGGGGCGCCCACGAGGGCTCGCTCCTGCTGTGGGCTTTACTGCTCGGCGGTTGGGGCGCGGCGGTGGCGGCCTTCAGTCACAACCTGCCCCACCAGGTAGCGGCGCGGGTGATCTCGGTGCTGGGCCTGATCGGCATCGGCTTTCTGCTCTTCATGCTGCTGACCTCCAACCCCTTCGAGCGCCTGTTCCCCGTGCCGCCGGAGGGACGGGACCTCAACCCCCTGCTCCAGGACCCGGGGCTGGCCATCCACCCCCCCATGCTCTATATGGGCTACGTGGGCTTTTCGGTGGCCTTCGCCTTCGCCATCACGGCGCTGCTCGGCGGCAAGCCGGACGCCGCCTGGGCGCGCTGGTCACGGCCCTGGACCACCCTGGCCTGGGTATTTCTGACCCTCGGCATCGCCCTGGGCAGTTGGTGGGCCTATTATGAGCTGGGCTGGGGCGGCTGGTGGTTCTGGGACCCGGTAGAGAACGCCTCCCTGATGCCCTGGCTGGTGGGCACGGCCCTGATCCATTCCCTGGCGGTCACCGAGAAACGGGCGGCCTTCAGGTGCTGGACCCTGCTCCTGGCCCTGTTCGCCTTCTCCCTGAGCCTGCTCGGCACCTTTCTAGTGCGTTCCGGGGTGCTGACTTCAGTGCACGCCTTCGCTACGGATCCGACCCGCGGCACCTTCATTCTGGCGTTTCTGGGCATTGTTATCGGCGGCTCCCTGGCCCTCTACGCTTGGCGTGCCCCGGAGGTCTCCGGCGGCGGACGCTTCGACCCCCTGTCCCGGGAGAGCTTCCTGCTGGCCAACAATCTACTGCTGACGGCCTTCGCCGCCCTGGTCCTGTTCGGCACCCTAGCCCCCCTGATCTACGAGGCCATGGGTTGGGGCAAGATCTCCGTGGGCTTTCCCTGGTTTAACACTATGTTCCTAGCCCTCATGCCCTTTCTGGCCTTATTTCTGGGCATCGGTCACCTGACCCGCTGGAAACGCGATGAGGCCACCAGGCTGCTCAGGGGACTCCGGATCGCTGCTCTGCTCGCAGCCGCCGGTGCCGGCGCGGCTATTCTGTTCCTACCCGTGGCTACGGGCAGCCCCCTGTTGGTCGCCCTGGGCCTGGGGCTGGCGGCCTGGGTGTTCTTCTCCCACCTGGCGGGATTGCGGAAACGCCTGCGCCGGCGGCGGGACCTCAAGGCCATAGCCGGCGGTGGGCGCGGCTATTACGGCATGCTCCTGGCCCATCTGGGCATTGTCATGTTCATCGTCGGCATCACTATGGTCTCCAACTTTGGCAGCGAACGGGACCTCCGCATGTCGCCCGGCGACGTCCACGAGATTGCCGACTACCATTTCCGGTTCGAGGGCGTGAAAACGGTGCCCGGACCTAACTACCGGGCCGCCAGAGGCCACTTCCTGGTTTTTGTGGGGGACCGTCGAATCGCGGTGCTGGAGCCCGAGAAACGCACCTACTTCACCAGCGCCAAGCCCATGACCGAGGCGGCCATCGACTGGGGCTTCACCCGCGACCTCTATGTCTCCCTCGGAGAGCCTCTGGGTGATGGCGACTGGTCCCTGCGCATTTACTACAAGCCCTATGTGCGCTGGATCTGGCTCGGTGGTCTGTGCATGGCCCTGGGGGGATTGCTTGCGATCACGGACCGACGTTACCGAATCGCCAGCCACAGGCTGGGATAGGCAAAGCAAGCGCCCGGAAAGGTGGTCTAGGTATCAGGTTTCGCATGATGTGGTGTGAGGTATCCTCTGTGCCTGTGAGGATGAACCGATTTTTCCTATACTCAATATGGCTCAAACAGGGAAAACTACGAATCGCGCGAATCGGCGCGAATAAGATCTCTCCCTTCGGTTCGGAAAGATCCTTCCCCTCGGTTCGGGACGAAAGGCCCCTCCTTGCCTGTTCTGGATAACAATTTGCGAGGATTCGCGTGATTCGTAGTTAAAACAAAACTGGAGTGTTGGGCATGCCACCATCCGTAGATGCGGTTCGCCGCCGGGCATGCCCGCACGCGGCGGCTCACCACATCTTACGGGTTTTGCCTAGTACCCCGTTTTCACCTTATTTTGCCTGCTCAGCGCGGCGAGAAGCGGCTATCTGCGTTGTTGCACGAGCTGGAAAGAGGGCTCGCTCTTCTTGCGCTCGCGCGCCTCGCAGTTGACGCTTCTCGCCGCGCCCGCAGGGAGCCCCCAAACGCGACAGAGCATTACCGCGCGTGGCAACTAGAGTGAGGGCATTCCCGACGCGCGGTGCCTCGTTGGGGAGGGCTCTGAGAGTGAAAAATAAGGTAAAACTGGGTGAATAGTGGTGATTTTTGAAGTGATAGGGTAGATGGATTCATCGGTAATCATTCCGATTGCCACCGTTTTTCTCGTTACCTGATTCTAGATTTTAGCCCTCTCTTCCGGAAGAATACGCTTGGTCTGAATGATTGCTTTCATTGATAAAATCAACCAAGGAGTTTTCAATTAAGATTATCGAGACTAAAGTCTACACCTGTCGCAGGTGTCAGAGCGAAGATCTGGTTAAAAATGGCCCAAATGCGTCCGGTAGCTCGCAATATCACTGTAAGGCCTGTGGTGCCTATGGCGTACTTGAGCGCAAATAACGCGCGACGGAAGAAAAGAAAGAATTCGTTTACCAAGAAAGATCCAGTATGCGCGGGATTGAACGGACGTTTGGGGTCTCGCGCCGAACGGTGAGTGCTTGATTAAAAGAACAGGCGAATGACCTCCCACCCCTTGAAAAGACGCTACAACCGGTTGATTCCAAAAAGATTCCTATGCTGGAGGGGGATGAGTTTCGGTCCTTTGTCTTTCGTAGCAAAGACAAAGCTTGGGTCTGGATTGCCATGAATGGAGAGAGCCGAGAGATCATCGCCCCCGCCTGCGGCGATCGCAGCGAAAACACCTCCCGAATACTCTGGGATCGTGGACCATCTGCTTGTAAAGAAGCCATCATTTTCAGTGATTATTGGCGCGCGTATCAAGCCGCCATTCCGACCGCGCAATACCGCCCTGGGGGTGGGGTAAAGAAACGGGGGAAACGGCTCATATTGAGCGTTGGAATAATCCCTTACGGCAACATTTGGCACGCTTCGTACGTAAGACGTTGTCTTTTTCAAAATGGATTAAAATGCATGAGATTGGTTTGAAACTCTTCATACACCGATATAATACCGAATTATTGCTGATTGTTGGCTAGATATCACTTCAAAAATCACCACTACCACATTGCTATCGGCTATGTTTCCACTTGGCTTCATTTTTCAAGCACTTGTGCGCTTAAAAGACGGATGAAGCTGGTCGGCATCGATACCGGGGGGACCTTCACGGATTTCGTTCTGTGGCAGGATGGGGTCTTGCGGGTGCACAAGGTACTCTCCACCCCCCAGGCCCCGGAGGCGGCGATCCTACAGGGCATCTGGGAGCTGGGGCTCGACGCGGCCGGTCTGCGGGTAATCCACGGTTCTACCGTGGCCACCAATGCGGCCCTGGAGGGCAAGGGGGTACGCACCCTCTATGTGGCCAACCACGGGTTGGGGGATCTGCTGACCATCGGCCGCCAGGCCCGCGAGGATTTGTACGATCTGCAGCCGCCGGCCCGATGCCCGCCGGTACCTCCCGAGCTCTGTTGGGAGACCGGAGGACGGCTCGCCGCCGACGGCAGCCGGGTGGAGCCCCTGACCGAGTCGGACATCGCCGAGCTGCGCGCTGCGGTGGCGAGCCTGAGACCTGAGTCGGCGGCTATCAATCTGCTCTTTTCGTACCTGGACGATCGTGCCGAACGGGCGCTGGCACAGGCCCTCCCCCCCGAAATTTTCGTTTCCCGGTCTTCCGCGGTGTTGCCGGTAACCGGGGAGTATGAGCGCGGCATGGCGACCTGGCTCAATGCCTGGTTGGGTCCCCTGGTGGCGCGCTATGTCGAGCGGCTGTGCCGCGGATTGCCCGGCGCCCTGGTCGCGGTCATGCAGTCCAGCGGCGAGGCGGTAGCTGCCGACCAGACGGCGGACCAGGCAGTACGGTTGCTGTTGTCGGGTCCTGCGGGCGGCTTGGCAGGTGCCGGGTTCATCGGGCGGCTGGCAGGTCGGGAGAGACTGCTCACCCTCGATATGGGCGGCACCTCCACGGATGTGGCCCTGGTGGATGGGGCACCCGGCCTGACCACTGAAGGTCGCATCGCCGGCTATCCGGTAGCCGTGCCCATGGTGAATATGCATACCATCGGCGCGGGCGGCGGTTCGATCGCTCGCTTGGACCCAGGGGGACGGCTGCTGGTGGGACCCGAGTCCGCCGGTGCCGAGCCTGGTCCCGCCTGCTACGGCAGGGGTGGTGACCTGCCGACGGTCACGGACGCCAACCTGGTGCTCGGCCGACTGCGCCCGGAGGCGTTCCTGGGTGGTCGTATGGAATTGGATGTCGCCGCCGCCGAGCGGGTGATCGTTCGTTTGGGTGCCGCCATGGCGCTGGACGCCGAGGCGACGGCTCTGGGTATCCTGCGGGTTGCCGACGAGCATATGGTGCAGGCCCTGCGGGTCATCTCGGTACAGCGGGGGCTGGACCCTCGGGACTATACCCTGACTTCCTTCGGTGGTGCAGGGGGCCTGCACGTGTGCGCTCTGGCTGAGGCCCTGGGGATACAGCGGGCCATGGTGCCGGTTCATGCCGGGGTACTCTCCGCGCTGGGTATGTTGGCGACGCCGCCGGGACGCCTGTTGACGCGCACCTGGCTGGGGCGGCTTGATGAGCGTAGCGATCAGCAGATCGAGCAGCGGCTCGGGGCACTAGCTGCAGAGGCCGTCGCGGCCCTGGCGCGCGAGGGACTGGACCCGGCAGGGCTGCGGACCGTCTCGTCTCTGGATCTGCGCTACCGGGGTCAGTCCTACACCTTGAATCTGGGCTGGGAGGGGCGGGCTGCAACCGCCGCGGCCTTCCATCGGTTGCATCGGGAACGCTACGGCCATCGGCTCGAGCTCCCGATCGAGCTGGTCAATCTGCAAGTGCGGGTGACGGGCGCACCGCCGAAGCTGGTCCTGACCCGAGCCGATAGCGAGGTCGCCGGGCACCAGGAGCAACAGGTATCGGTGGCGGGTTGTGAGCAGCCAGTTCTGGTACTGCAACGGGCGGATCTGGCCGGCACCGACTCGGTGCCGGGTCCGGCGCTGATCCTGGATACCGTATCCACCACCTGGTTGGCCCCTGGTTGGACCGCCCGTCTCGATGCCCTGAGCAACCTCTACCTCGAACGGCGATAAAGTTTCTTGTCGGAATTCCCCAGTTTGGGGTCTTGACATTCCGCTTCACTAAAGACCATATTGATCCTGTCACTGGATTGGAACGGCCCGCACAGGACGGAATGCTATGAACATCGTACAGATTTTTGAGCAATTCCCAACGCAAGAGGATTGCATCGCTCATCTTGAACAAGCCCGCTGGGATGGCGAACCCACTTGCCCTTATTGCGGCTCCACCAATACCGCTCGTAATCAACATCAGTGTCAGCCGGAGGCACCTGCAACGCTACGTGGACGAGTTCTGCTATCGCTACAACCTTCGCAAGGCCGATCCTTTCGCCGCCTTCGATCTCACCATCAACCGTGGATTGGGGGTTGCGGCATGAGCAAGCAAGGGAAGGTCTCTCAAGGTCATCGCCGGTACACCAGATCAACCGCTGGTGATCGGCGATATCGAGATTCAGTGCTATGTGCTCGAAGACGAAACAATGGTATTAAGCCAAAGTGGCCTTCTGGCGGCAATTGGCAGATCAAGCAGAGCCAAAGCGGGTACGGGTGGCAAGCTTAACCCCAACGAACTGCCCGTTTTTCTGGCCACTGGCAACCTAAAGCCATTTATGTCCAAAGAGTTAACCTCTTCGACGACTCCCATTTTTTCCGCATCAGCTACTCTTGAAATTACGAATTAGAGTCGCCTAGGTTTATGATGCTTCATCGCCCTTCTCTGGCGAGGTTGAAGTCGGTGAATCCTATTTTGGTGCGCGCCGTGTCCCTGGGAGAATGGTCGTGGAGTAGGCAGTAAAACGATTGTCTTCGGGATCCTGGAACGGCAAGGAAAAACCTACGCCGAGATCGTCCCAGCTGCTGCCAAAAAGCAGCTACAGGCTGCGATCCGGGGCTAGGTAATCCTCGACAGCATCATCCACTCGGACGGCTGGAGAGGCTATAATGGGCTGGTGGACATGGGCTACAAAAAGCATTTCCGAGTGCATCATGGCGAGAATGTATTTGCCCGCGGTAATTGCCGTATCAATGGCATTGAATCATTCTGGTTATATGCCAAACGAGGACTCGCAAAGTTCAATGGTGTTCCACGACAAACGTTTCATTTACACATCCAGGAATGTGAGTTTTAGATTTAATCACCGAGAGGAAAATCTCTCTGAGAGAATACTAACTCTGCTGAGGAAAAATCCACTCTAAAGTTATCTAGGCCATTCTTTTATAGGGCCTCAAGGAAAGCTGGGAGTTGATCCTAACAAAGATATCAATTTACACGCGGTTGTCATAGGCGGGAGAAGTAAAGATGACCTAAGTGAAAGCAAGCTTCGGTATGAGTATGAAAGAGGAAATTCGCCTCCAATTAGGGTTGAGTCTTGGGATAGTTGGCTTAAGAAATCGCGAAGAAAATAAACTTAAAAGACGAAGTGTCCGAATTCGATCTGATCCGGAGTCACTTTTCCCGCGTCGGCAGCCGGCGGGGGGACGTGACCCTGGGCATTGGCGATGATTGTGCCCTGCTGAAGGTCCCCCAGGGCTATGAGCTTGCCGCCAGCATCGATACCCTGGTAGCTGGCGTCCATTTCCTTCCCGCCTGTGATCCGGAAGGGTTGGGGCATAAATCTCTGGCCGTGGGTCTGAGCGATCTGGCCGCCATGGGCGCGGAGCCCACTTGGGCGACCCTTGCCCTCACGCTCCCGGATGCCGATGAGACCTGGCTGAAGGCATTCAGCCGGGGTTTTTGCCGACTTGCCGAGAGACAGGGGGTCGCGCTCGTCGGCGGCGACCTGACCCGCGGCCCACTGACCATAACGGTGCAGGTGCAGGGCCTGGTCCCGGCCACGGCGGCGGTGCTCCGCAGCGGCGCGCGGCCTGGTGATCTGATCTGCGTCAGCGGTACCCTGGGGGATGCCGGCCTTGCCCTGCGTCTACTCGATGCCGGGGAACCGATATCCGAGTTTTTACGTGGGCGTTTGGAGAGACCGACCCCGCGGGTCGAGTTGGGCTTGGCCTTGCGGGGTATCGCCACGGCCATAATCGACCTGTCCGACGGATTGGCGGCGGACCTGGGGCATATCCTGGCGGCGAGCGGTGTCGGCGCCGAGATCCAGCTCCCGAACCTTCCTCTTTCCCCGGCGGTAAGCGATCGGTTAGCGGTGGACGCAGATTGGGGATTACCATTGGCGTCAGGGGACGACTACGAGCTCTGCTTCTGCGTCCCTGAACAGAAAGGCGCATGGATCCCGCCCCTGGCGGAGCGATTCTGTATTCGGATCGAGACGATCGGCCGTATCCGGCCGGAAGCGGGGTTATGCTGCCTGCAGAAGGACGGGGCAACCTGGGACCCGACGCGATCAGGCTATGACCATTTCTCGGTTGTGGGTTAAGGATCGGGCTGTGCCGGGCTTCAAGTGGCGCCGGCCCCATCACTGGCTGGCCTACGGCTTCGGTGTGGGGCTCTCCCCCTGGGCGCCCGGAACGGTCGGGACCCTTGTCGTCATTCCGTTCTATCTGCTGTTGCAGCCCCTGCCGCTCGGTTGGTATGCGGGCGTGCTCCTGCTGATGTTCCTGAGCGGGGTCTGGGCCTGCGGCAAGACGGCGCGGGAGCTACGCGCGCAGGACCCCGTGCCTGTCGTCTGGGACGAGATGCTGGGATTTCTGCTGGCCATGACCTCGGCACCGCCGGGATGGCCATGGCTCCTGGCGGGATTCGTCCTGTTCCGCTGCTTCGACATCTTCAAGCCCTGGCCGATCAGCATGCTGGATAAACGGGTACCGGGCGGGCTCGGGATCATTCTGGACGACCTCGCCGCCGGGGCCATGACTTGGGTGTTACTGCAATCGGCGGTGCACATCTTATGAACCGCAGGTCAGTCACATGGTCGCCCGGGGTGGGTGGAGTCGAGGCAAATGGCATCGGCAAGGATGTGGGCCGTTTCCTTTACCTGAATCCGCGCAATGACTTCCCGTTGTTTCTCCAAGACGTCCTGATCCACATCGTCGGCGTCTTCATCCACCGGATCAATGCCTTGTGACCGCAGAAACGCCCTGCGCTGATTTTTGAGCACCCGTTCGCGTCGTTTCGACTCGATGCGTCTGTCCTGCTCGCGGAGCGAAGCGACGGTCTGGTCGTCCAACTCTTTGAGCACTCGCTCCCGTGCGCTCAGCATATCGAATCCGGGATCGCGGCGGATACGCTTGGCGGAACGCTTCCGGAGCGATTTTACCCCTGCTTTGCTCAGGGAGGGGCGCATGTAATCGGTCGGGTCGATCCTGGCCCATGGTAACGGGTTGTCCAGGGCACGCTCGCCGTGGTCGTCCAAATCCAGCACCGTCGGGAATGTGATGTCCGGTATCACGCCGCGTAGCTGCGTGCTGTCGCCGTTGATGCGGAAGAATTCCGCCACTGTAAGACGCAGACGCCCCAGATCGTCTTCACGGTTGAGTATGAAGCGATTGAGATCGATCAAGGTCTGAACCGTTCCTTTGCCGAACGTCGGCTCACCGACGATGATCCCGCGCCCATAGTCCTGCATCGCACCGGCGAAGATCTCGGAGGCGGAGGCACTGTTGCGGTTAACGAGTACCGCCAGCGGCCCCCGGTAGAGGAAGCCCGGGTTCGGATCCGTCTCGACCTCGACCCTGCCGAAGGCATCCTTTACCTGCACGATCGGGCCCTGGTCGATAAAGAGTCCCGTCAACTCGGTTGCCTCGGTAAGGGAACCGCCCCCGTTTCCGCGCAGATCCACCACAATGCCGCTTACCCCTTGTCGCTTAAGTCCCTGAATCAGGGCCCGCACATCCTGAGTCGTGCTGCGGAAGTCTTCGTTTCCCTTTGATTCAGCTCGTAAATCGCGATAGAAGGCCGGGATCTCGATCACCCCGATGCGGGTCCCCAGGGTATCAACCGGATAGCTCTTGGCGGCCTGATCTTCGAGCTTGATCTCGTTGCGTACCAGGGAAATTTCGCGCGTCGTGCCGTCCGATCCGGAGGACTTGGGCCGAATCTGCAAACGTACCACTGTACCCTTGGGACCGCGGACCTTATCCACCACATCCTGGAGACGCCAACCGATCACGTCCTCCATCGCCCCCTTCTTCCCTTGGGCGACGCCGACGATGTGGTCGCCGCCGTGGATCAGGCCACATTGCTGTGCCGGTCCGCCGGGGACGGTACGCTGCACCACAGTGTATTCGTTCTCTCCGCGCAGCACCGCACCGATGCCTTCGAGAGAGAGCCGCATACTGATGTCGAAATTCTCGGAGCTACTCGGCGACATGTAGCTTGTGTGAGGCTCCAGGCTCTGGGTGTAGGCGTTGATAAAGGCCTGAAAGACGTCGTCGCTGTCGAACTGCCGGACCTGCCGCACCAGCCCTTGGTAGCGTTTGCGCAGGAGCCCCGGAATCTTATCTGCCTGCTCCTTGGAGAGGCGCAATTCGAGCCAGTCGTTCTTTACCCGCTTGCGCCAGATTTTGTCGAGAGCAGCGGGGGTCCCTGCGCATTTTGCCTCGGAGCGGTCGAAACGATAGTTCTCCGCACGGTTGAAGTTGAACCTCTTGTTCAACAGGGACAAGGCGAACCTAATCCGCTCGTCGACCCGTCGGCGATAGAGGCGGAAGATCTCGAAGGCGAGATCGAGCTTTCCCTGCACCAGATCGTCGTCCAGACGATGGACATTGCGCCTGAAATGATCGTAATCCTGCTGCAGGAAGAAAGATCGGTTGGGGTCCAGGGCCTCGAAATATTTCTCCAGAATCTGCTCGGCAAACCTGTTGTCCAGGGCTATTTTGCGGTAGTGGTGCTCCTTCAGCACCTGGTTGATAATCGTCGTGGCCTTTTGTTGGCGGTACGTGGGTACCAGAGTCGAAATCGGTACGTCCTGAGATTTGGCACCGACCAATGCGGCTGGCAGTGCCAGCAGAAAGGCAACCAGCAACGGAATCAGTCGCTGTCTCATAAGTACCACTTTAGTTGCAATGAGTTACCGACATCATTCAGGAGTGCAGGCGGGACGCCTGTGCTACGGGGACATCTACCGTTGGTTCGGAAAACCCAATACTGCCCGTCAGTATAAAGGACCTTGATGCATCTATCCTTGGGATTTTGTAAAACAGTACATCATCGACCGGCATCCGGATCGATCCAGATCAGACTCGCCATGCGTCCGGTGACCTTATCGCGCCGGTAGGAGAAGAAGCGTCCGGGGTCGGAATAGGTACAGAGCTCGCCCACACACACCCGGTCGACCCCACAGGCATGCAGACGTTCGCGTGCCAGGGCATAGAGATTCGCCAGCCATCCGGACTCGGAACCGGCTACCGGCACGAAGGCGGCTTTAGTGTCCTCGCCCCCCTGCGCGAGGAAACGTGCCCGTACCTCAGCTCCGACCTCGAAGGCCTGCGGACTGATGGCCGGTCCCAACCAGCACAGGATCTCTCGGGGCGGCACCGCGAACCGGCCGATGGTCGCCTCAATGACACCTTCCGCCAGTCCCCGCCAGCCCGCGTGTATCGCCGCCACGCGCGTCCCTGCCTCGTCGTACAACAACAGTGGCAGGCAATCCGCGGTCAGCACGGCACATACTTCCCGCGGGCCCGTGGCGATCACGGCATCCGCCCGGCAGTTCCTGGGGTTTTTGGTCACATCGGCGACGATACGACCGTGGACCTGCCGTAATCAATGGGGCTCCGCGGGCAGGGCGAAGCGTGCGCGCAACAGGGTACGATTCCGCGCCACCAGGGACAGCTCGTCCCCCACATGATCGGCCAGATTCAGGCCGGCAAAGGATCCCGTACTGACACCTCCATTGCGTGTGGTGCACAGGCCCCGCACCCATGGCTGGGCGGACCAGTTCGGTTCAATCCAGTTCATGTCCATCATGCTCATGCAACAGGCTCAGCAGCTCGCGCATATCCCCAGGTAGCGGTAGCTTCCAGTGCATGGCCGCTCCGGTCAGCGGGTGATCGCACCCCAGCACGGTAGCATGCAGCGCCTGGCGGGAAAACCTCTGCAGGGCCTCGCTCAGGCGTACACCCGCCCCCCGCGGGAGCCGGGGGCGACCGCCGTAGGTCCGGTCCCCCACCAACGGGTGGTGAATGTGGACCATATGGACCCGAATCTGATGTGTGCGACCGGTCTCGAGCCGCACGGTAAGCAAGGTATGGGCGGCGAACCGTTCCTGAATCCGGTAGTGGGTCACGGCCGGACGCCCCCCCGCAATTACGGTCATCCTAGTGCGTCGCAACGGATCGCGGCCGATAGGGGCAGCAATGGTCCCACCTGCGATCAGAATCCCCTGGACCAGGGCACGATACTCTCGGTACAGACTGCGCCGTTGCAGTTGGTCCACCAGGGATTTATGGGCCAGAGGCGTTTTGGCGACCACCAGGAGCCCGCTGGTGTCCTTATCGAGCCGGTGCACGATTCCGGCCCGCGGCACCAGTTCCAACTGCGGGAGGTAATGCAGCAGGGCGTTCTGCAGAGTACCGTCCCGGTTCCCGGCGGCGGGATGGACCACCAGTCCCGCCGGCTTATCGACCACGAGCAGCTGATCGTCCTCAAACAGAATATCCATGGCAATCGGTTGGGCGACCCATGTGCTGCGAGACTCCGGTGCTAACCGTAGGCGTATCTCCTCACCGCCCTGCACTTTATCGCGGCGCCGGCGGGTCGTACCATTCACCAGCACCGAGCCTTGGTCGATCAGCTGCTGCAGGCGGCTGCGGGAATATTCGGGAACCAGATCGGCTAGGGCCTGGTCAAGCCGACGCCCCGCCAACGCAGGGCTGATGTGCAGGCAATGCTCCTCAGGGAGTGCCCGGTCGGCGTCCTTCACGCCGCCCCCTCGTACCGACGCCGAGACGGGCAATTACTCCGAGATTCGGCGTTTCGGTATAATTCGGACGTTTTTGCTCGAACAAACTGCAACATGATCCGGATTCGATCGACACTCGTCCTCGCGCTTGCGTTCACGCTTGCGGCCTGTGCCTGGTTGGGTGGCCAAGAGGATGAAACCAAGGACTGGAACGTGACCAATCTCTATTCGGAGGCGTCCGAAGCGCTCGCCGCGGGCAATTACAAACGGGCCATCGAGTATTACGAGAAGCTGGAGGCCCGCTATCCGTCCGGGCGCTACGCCATGCAATCCCACCTTGATGTGGCCTACGCCTATTACCGGGCCCAGGAACCCGAATCGGCAATTGCCGCGGCCGACCGCTTCATCAAGCTCTACCCGCAGCATTCTTACGTCGACTATGCCTACTACCTGAAGGGGATTGTCAACTATAACCGCAGTACTGGCTTCTTCGACCGCTATATCCCGACCGATCCGTCCCAGCGCGATCCGGGCTCTGCTCTGGACGCCTTCCGGGATTTCGCTGAGCTCGGGCGCTTGTTTCCGGATAGCAAATACGCCAGCGATGCCCGTCAGCGTATGATCTATCTGCGCAACAACCTGGCCAAGAACGAGATCCACGTCGCGCGTTACTACATGAAGCGCCAGGCTTATGTGGCGGCCGCCAACCGCTGTAAGCATGTCCTGAAACACTACCAACGCACCAGCGCCGTCGCGGATGCCCTGGAGATCCTGATCGAAGCCTACAGGAAGCTCGGTGAATACCAGCTCGCAGCAGATACCGAGCGGGTGCTGACCCTGAACCGCCAGGCCGGCCGTTTGCTGGACGACGAGCCACCTCCCGGAACGGTCAGCCTCGGACGCAAGCTGTGGGACTACATCGGGTTGGACACCAATTAGTAAAAGACAGATGATATTGCTGTGATGTCTGGCATCTATTATTCCTCCAAGGCTTGTCTGAGTTCATCGATATCTAAGCAGCATCGTAGGATGCAGTGAGCGCGGTACGCCGTGGCAGAACTACACCAATCTCGACCACGAACCGCATCATTGATACCAGCCGGGAACCACGACTTAACAACCACCAGCTAAAGCCGGTGGGTTAGTACCACGGACTGAAAGTCCGGATACGGGTCAGTAGACCCGTTTAGGGCTCGGTCCGAAAATTATCGTCAACTTTGGGCTCGAAGTGATGCGCCAAATATTCCTTGCTCTGCTCTTGCGTCAACTCTCCCGAAGTGTACAAAAATAGGGACCTATATATTAGCTAGCCTCTACGGATCTGGCGTGCGAAAGAGGCAGGTCCTGCCGGTCAGTCCTTGGGCGGTTTGAGGAACAGGGTAAGCTGCACCTGCCTCTTGCCGTAGTGCCGGGCCACTTTCTCCCGCAACTCGCGGATATTGTCGCAATCTTTGGCCATGCCGATGACCTCATAGCAGCGCGACACAAGTTGCCGGACTCCATAGTTCTTCGGTGAGTTGCTGGTGCCAGCGGACGCCGGGCGACGGTCTGTTCTCTTTGAGATATTCGGCCAC
>Ga0209782_1000390_pt1 | contig 18459 bp, 11 predicted proteins | sample WorMetmaBAHAMAS1_FD_187390 | JGI IMG/M metagenome (GOLD analysis project Ga0209782, IMG submission 187390) | Marine gutless worms symbiont microbial communities from Max Planck institute for Marine Microbiology, Germany - Inanidrilus... | ecosystem: Host-associated > Annelida > Digestive system...
CTCCACCCCCTGGGCGCCAGCGGCGCCTCGAACTCGATGCCTTCGACGTCTCGTCCCCCACCCCCTAAGTTAAATCCTGGCTACGCGCCTGAAGGCGCGAACATTTGTGAAAATGACAATGCTACTGCCATGTAATCTTTATCATCATATTTCAGTGCTGTTAGAAATCTTGTTAATACTATTGGCCTATAGGACAGATAGTGTTGCATATTCCAGTGTGCCGCGTTGTACCTATACATGTACTGCGTTGTATATACTGTATATTTTTACATTATGGCATTTCGGCATGCTGCAAGTAGACCATATACATGCAACATTGTACAGGAAACTGTAGATCGAAGAGCAGATCTGCACAGGACATTATTAACTTAGTTGGCGACATACAACGCAAGCAGTTTTATCTTGCATGGCTTGCACAACCTGGACCAGCCATTGTAATTATGTAAAAGGTAAAGGTAAACACGTATAGTAGTTAAGAGACTAGCCTCATCACTATGGGAACTCACGTAGAGAATAGAGATACAACGCTGTTTGTATTTAAGCCTCCTGATCCGACAGCACTAGCAGTTTAAAAGTTTATACATGTATTGAATTATGTTTTACTTAGTTGTAATTTTGTACTTCTGTTTATCCAGTATGTAATTCTACTGTCATATCATGCGTTTGACATGATTATTTTATACATAATAATAAACAAATAAATTTATACATCTAAGGTCATTTTTATGAACAGTTAAAGCATGTCGATTATTGAAGATGATTTGTCTCTACTCTCTTCTATCGAAATTATTATTTTTCTGTTTTTCTTGTTATATTTAACTGACATCTTTATGTTGTTATTGTTAACTTCTTAGAATGATTTGGTTGCCAAGTTTGCTACAGGTTCAAAATGAATTACTTCACTTGCTTTCTTTTTCTCTTGCTTATATTTTCCTTTCTTATTTACTTCTTTTGTGTTTTTCCCTTTCAGAATAAGCCCGTGCCATTTCTAGACCGGATGACATCAGAGGCGACTAAACCTATAATGTTCCGTTTCGAGTGTCCCGTTATTCCACTCTAGACACAATGGTAGGACCTAAATGGTAGAAAGGACCTAGAAAGTAGGTCATGGAATAATTTGTTAGAAAACATAGGCTAAAAGCACAGTCTGCACTGTGTAATTAGTACCCCATACTTTTAATAACTAGTATATTGAATAGACCTTATGGCATATACACAAACTGATTTAATAGCACTGGACCACTGGCAGAGTCTGATGTCAGTGACAAAAATGCAATAATATTCTTGCTGTTCATTGCTGTAGTTTTACATTTTATGTACTTACTTCATAAAACTTAATTAGTTAACTCAGCATTATTTATAATGTAATCTATGAACTAAAATCGTATGAAACAGGGTTCCCACAGATGCCTAGAAGTCCTTGAATTTTATCTGTTAAGTCCTTGAAATCTTCTTGTCTAGAAATGCATTAACTAAGTACAGTGATGCATACTGGTATTCAGACCTTACAAAATTCAACTTTGGCTGGGGCTCCACTACTAAAACTTTTGATGCTCTTCCACATCCACTAGTTGTTGCAGAAAGGTCGTAAAAATCCTTTAAAAGTCCTTGAATACTAAAGTCACGGAATAGTGGGAACCCTGGTAAATCTGTCATTATGCAAGTAAGAAAAAGAGCGCATAGTTTCATAGAACTGTGGGTTAAAAGTTTGATCACTTTATAGTCTTACTATCAATGAATGCTAAATGCATAATGCAACTCACATAATTATGCAACATTACAGGTGACAAATGATTCAAGAAACTAGCAGTAATGAAAACAACTCAAGTACCGGAAATATCCAACTAAAACATTATGCAAAGATGTATTCATAAAAATGTTAATATAAGCACAAGGCTCAAGTAAGACAAAAACAGACAAGAACAGAGGATTAAAAATAATGTTTGATAACAATAAGAAATGAAAATAAATGAAAAAAGAATATTTAAAAGACAACAAATATTTAATGATGATTCCAGACAGTGTATGCCAGTGATAGCAAAGAATGATTCGCTAGCAAAATACAGCTACACAGTTCTTACATCCTACATATTTTAGACAAGAAAATACTGCTTATCAATACGGTGTCCATCTATTCTGTGATGAAGAAATGCTGCAGAGTCTTCAGATCAGAGACTTCATGATTCAGCCACAGCAATACAATACTGTGTTATACTGTACCTTCATATGCTAACTGTAATGGTATCTAACTGTAAAACTGTTCCAACACTGGCCACTCGGGAAGAGCTGTAGGCAGCAAAGCCTTGTTGCATGTAAAAGACATCTTGCAGTATGTATAATGTCCCAGAACAAAGAAAGAGATCACCAACGGAAATGAGAATATGCACGGTTTGCCTCGCACACCCTATGAAGCTCCTGCTTTTTCCGTATTGTTCTTCCCTGAAATATTGGTAATCTTTATTTCAACACAAAGTGGTAGCAAATAACACAATACAAAACTAGAAATGCATGGCAAATCCAAGCGTATAGACGCCCGGCATAGCAGTGTCACCCCCTAGCAAGTAGTAGCTAAACACAAATATGCTGCCACCTGGTGGACATAAATGAATTAACCAGAGTGCTAATTGATGCCTGCTGACACAGTTGAGCAGCATCAACTGCAGAAGTACTGTATAGAAGCCTACCAAATTTATATGAGATGTACATGTCCATTGCTGCTTTAAACGTGCCCATCAACATTTTAAATCGTCCTAGCACGATGAATGGAGACTGTAGACTGATTTTTGCCCAATAACCACACAGAGGTATACATATAAGAAACATTATCTCCGGGGTTACAGCACCAAAGTTCACCAAATTTTTACATGATGTAGCTGCATCATTGCTGGTGTTAATGCAGATGGTGCTACTGCATTCTGTATCAGAATGCCAGCATAAGACTGGAGGCGGTCAAATTTGACATTTGCAAAAAGTGCCCCCAAATTAATTGGTTACCATAGCAACGTAGGTTGAGCGATCTCAAAACTAACGTTAGATTAATTATCCTCACCCATATGTCTATCAAAGCTAGTTGGTGGAGATCAGTCCAGCATGTTCTGAGGTAATCGGCCAGATATGCCCATTTTTGCTATTTTTTCACAAAAGTACGAAAATAAGCAAACATTTCTCTGGAGTTACTGCACCAAACATCACCAAATTTGTATACAATGTAGCCAAATTAAATGCGCTTCCAAGCTGGCCATTCATGTTCCAATATTCCAATACGTTTCGGAATGGCAGCGCGACAAAGAAAATTTTGCTACAAAAATGCTGATTTTGCAACTTTAATTGGTTGCCAAGGCAACGTCCATAAGGGATCTCCAAATGAGTGCAGGATTTATCAAGCCCTTTCATAGCTCTACCAACCCCGAAATTTTGCTGCAGATCCGTTCAGCAGTTCCTGAGATTGATTTGCTCCGAGGTCGACCAATACGTAAATATGAAAAAATAGATAAAAAACATTGGCAAAATATACAGCCTGCCTGGTAGGCATGCCGGGTGGGCTAAAAATACAATACAATAAACAACTGAAATAAGACGAAGCTATCTATTGCAGTCAACTACTATTAACTTATGACAGTGAGCCAAGTTTCCGGTCCTACGAGTCATAAATATAAAGACATAAATTACTTAAAATGACATATAACAATATACTGGAAACAATATTTAAACCTAAAATGTCGCCAATATTTGTGCTTCTAAGTATAAATTATAAGAAATAAGATACAAGGCAGTACTCATGACTGATATTATCCCAAGTCTGAAGCCGTGACAAACAAGACCAACAAGTATATCTGCTAACGCCGATGGACCGCGCGACGCTGCTTCATGTAAAATCAACCATATTGCACCAATATAATTACCAGGCAACGAGCATAGGTCAACAGCAAATTGCTACGAGACTGAGAACTGTCGGTTATTACCACATATCTGAACGATAACGCTCAAACTCCACTTAATCGATTTGTTGTCGATTTGTTGTCATTGTACCATGTCTATATGTTATACAAGCATGTTTGCAATCAACACGGTGAATTTTAACCCACGCCACCTGTCGCCCCCATAGGGGGTGATCCCGTTTGAATTTTGCTGTGAACTTTGGTGTCAGAAAACTAGAGTAAAGGGGCTATCGTGTGGCATTATCTGCGTGATCCTACGTTTAGCCGTTTTGATACAATACTGGAGTGTGACAGACACACACACAGACACACGACGACAGCATATACCGTGGTTATCATAGCATCGTGCGGTAAAATTGCAGACCAAGGCCACAATCAGACCCTTCAAGACCAAGATCAAAGCTTCCACAGCACATGACATACGGATATTAAAGTGGCATGGCGACTGAATTTCACAACAGTAGCTGGTATACCATTTTACTTGAAATAAATGCAAATCAACTGCTAAGGAAAACCTAACATAAAAATGAAGAACACACTAGCTTTTGATGACCAGAATGAGACCTATGACACTAAGACATGGCCATTCAAAAGTAACGTGAAGACTGTATTTTTGGTATCTACACCAAGTTTAAATAATGCCATTTGCAGAAAAAATAATTCCATCAAAAATGAACTGATTTTAAAATTTCTGGTACACATAATTCTGGAGAAACTTTACATCAGGAGATTCTAAATTTCTCCTTCTCACCTGTAAAATGTAGCCATTGTACCATGAGAAATTTGCAAAGATAACTGCTGCATGCAACCAAAGTTGTAATAATTTTGGCAACCAAAAAACTGAACGAATTTAACAGCAGAGAATATAAATTTATCCATCTGTCACTTTAATCTGTAGAAAGCACAGCTGACAAAATGCTAAATGTATCCACAGTATGGTACCTCAAGAAATTTGAAAAAGTCATTTTAACAGTAACTTGTCTTGAGCAGTCACAGCTGCAACTGGAGAAATTCTAATAGCATTATATCGGATTTTTCACTGACTTGTGCTTGATTAACTTAGCAAATAAGCGAACAATTTAAAGAATTTTTGCTCGCTAAGCACAAGAACCCTTACAACCTAAATCAGTTAACAGTCTAATGTGTACATCAGTAATGTGACATCTGTATTTTTTAATTAATTAACAGTTCAGACTCAAGTTTGTGATTGTGAACCCCTCCACATCTTACAGTCAAACACTCTCATGAGGACTCATTGGATCATCCAGGATCAATACTTTTACTTTTCAGTTAAAAGTACTTTTAAAAGGAGTACTTTTCCTTTTTACCTGAGTAAAAATTTTAAGGAATAATTTTAGTTTCACCTTAGTAAAAAAATTCATAAATACTTTCATTTTATTACTAAAATAGCATTGGCCAAGTCATAGATCCATCTGTCATGTGCCAGTTTCCACTTTTTGCTGCCCTGTGATGATAATCCACCAATGTGGACAGACAGACAGATGTCATGGTCATAGTGAAACTGCAACATGCTATATAGCACATCGTGCATTTTGAAACATCGTGTACATTGTACAGCGTCATTCAACACACCAATACCTTTAAGAGACAACTAACTTAACTAATGACTCGCTCATTATGTGACTACGTACTAGTAAACAGCTAACGATATGTGAAAGAAAGTAGGCTCCAAATAATACCAAGCTAACAGTTTCACCACTCGACACCATCACAACGTTGAGTTCAAGATTAACAGTCTAATAATTTACTCAGTTTTTACTTTGCAACCAATGCAGCATACATGTAATTTGTACACTTCTTTACCTCATTATTGTAAGCAGAGAGTAATTCTGATGCAAGACTGTCCCATATTCGAACACGTTCGTTCTTTTCTCCAGCAGATTCTATCAGCCACTTGAATGCCTTGAACTGCTGAATTTTCTCAGTCACTGGTATAGGTACCTATAAGCATAACACATATACACTTATTATATTATTAAGAACACAGCAGCCTCTTACGTACAGAAACGGCCTATCCTGCATAGTTCCCCCATCACGCAGTAATGGCACCAACAACCAGTGAGCGAACAACTGATACATGGCTCGTTAGACATTAGACCTACAGATGTGTCCCAGTTCAGCCTACAAGCCAGCATGCATGGTGTCATATTGACAGCAGACTAAAGTCCACCAAGCTTGCTGCAGCTGTTCATCTTTCCACCTCCATAAGCACACACGGCGACCGTGACAGCCACAGGTTTCGGGCGCCATAGACGTTGCCGCAGGCTAGAGTGCAGCTCTGGTTAACACAAATCCATAACAATAAAATAACAGGTAACTGTTGTATGCCTACGTAATGCAGCTCTGGAAAACAGGTCCAAATGCACGAACGTCTCCAGAAACCTGTCTTATTGACAGCATTCAAAGTAGAAACATTACTGTATGGTTTTGTAGTGTATCACAGTTCATTATGCCCCACACACAAGGAAGACAACACATTCTTACCTGAAACTATCAATATTGTTCAATTTTAAAAATTCGTTCACTCAGCAGTAAATTTGTTAAATTTGTTAGTCATTAAAGCACCCATCACATCTTGCACATCATTACACTACCTTCTGAAATATTATATCAACATCAGAAAACTAGGGTATATTCGATAATCAAATCTGGATTCGGATTCATAATGAATCCAGATTTGGATTCAGTGATAAAGTGCATTTTATTAATGAATCTGAATCCAGTTTCAGATTCGGTGAATTCTGCTTGAATCCCATTTCACTTGCAACATGACGTCGGCAATGAGTGCTAATGGCTGTAAATGATTTAAGAAAGACGTCTATAGCAATAACTGCTAAAATAAACATTAACTAATAAATGGCTGAATACTGGACCAATTTTGCAGCAAGAAGGTGGATATCTTCATAACATGGTGCATTGATGAAATGTTCTATTAAAAGATAAAAAACTTGCCCGCAATATGACGGCAAACAGCCACTGTTGTAACAGCAGCAGATTATGATGACAATGACTCTGGGTATGATAAACATCAAACTGGGGTAGCCTGACAAAACTGCTGTCGGTTTAACCACGTGATGCAATGCTAGCACAGTATACGCTGTTGTCATGTGTGTGTGTGCATCTGTCACTGTCTGGTATTGTATCAAAATGGCTAATCATAGAAACACACACAATGCCACACAGTAGCCCAGGGACTCTAGAGTTCTGATGCCAAAGATCTCAACAAAATTCGAACAGGGTCACCCCTAATCGGGGCAACAAATACAGGTGAGGTAGGTCAAAATAGGCGACTTTCGACAAATAACTCACTATAACCCAAAAAAGTACATGATAAATGCATAGTTTCTATTGAAGTCAAATAGGAAGTTATATGCGCTCTATCGAATGGCTATGTTGCTGATGATCTTGTGGGACCCGAAACCCCAAAGCACCCAAATTCTGCATTTTTCGTCGCCTTTCGTACCTTCATAGTGGGTAAACAGAGACTTAAAATTTGGTGACCTATTTAAATTCTTAGTCCTCCAAAATATCTCTGCACCGGTTAAGACTCGAAACTTTTCAATTTTGTACACTGGTTCAGCATGGTGACATTTTAGCAATGGGATTACTAATTATCCTTGGATTGGACTTCGCCACGGTCATGTGACATCTTTAAATTTTGGGAAATAGGCAATAATATCTCGGAAAATGGTGCAAGACAGACATAGTTTCAATGGAATACTAATGGAATAGCATGACTGCCAACGACCTTCAGTGAGTTTAAAGATCACTTTTGATGTCTGAAACTTTTGTAATAGCCTACATATAACTCATAATAAAGTGTGATTCAACTATGATTTGTTTACACATAAATTACAAAGTGCACATGGCTTGTAAAAATTAAGCTTTATTGTCAAAAGTGAAGGAATTCTCAAGGTTACAGGCAGTCACGTTCACTTCAAAAGTGGTAGTATATCGAAAAGTGCTATAGATAGTGTTATAACAACAAGCCACTATCAGGAAGTGATAGATGGCCTATCTAAAATCAGTAATTGCAATGACCTTGGGTGTATGTACTTAGAGGTCATTTATTGATTGTAATCTTTTTCAATTTTTCGTAGTTGCAGCATTTCTACTGATGTTGTGCAGTCCCTCTGTAATAGCAGAGCTTCTTGTTAGTGTGGCTACAGCAAATATCTCTATCAGTTAATCAAATGACAAAATCATTGGGCAAATATTTTTAATCAATTGTTTTTGAGTGGCTGAGTCTGGTAGTCCTCTTACTTGTGTCTTATTTTTTGTAACATGCTGTATACATACTTGATAAATAACACCACCACGGTGAATCTTCTTCAATATCAGCAGTGGCTTGCAGTTCTCAACTGCTTGCTGTATAACCTTCTTTGGATCTAACTCAATAACCTCACGTTCAAAGTCTGAGTTAGCCTTGTGGAACTTTTCTATCTGTGTAAGCTTGATTTTCTCTAACGTCTGCAGGGCAAAAAACAATACGAAACACACATAAAGCACTAATACACATGGCTCACTGTTTACTAATATCACTATCCATCAAATTATGCATCATTTCAATACGATCTTATATCACACAAAAGAAACAAAACAGTTATAATGTGAAACTAATAAAAAACTGAAATCACATGTCACAAAAGTCAAGAAATCATCAAAATATTACTATATGACTAATAAATGCTGATGAAACAACATATTAATATTTTTTTTTCACTGAGCTCAAAGACTATAATGTTAAAGTGTCCGAATTATCAAACTGCACATAACTACGAAACTTAAAGCAAATTTCAGCAGAAACACAGAAAACTGTAGTCTTAAATAGTTAAAAAGTGCATATACATCATCAAATATGCTTCCCTATTATGATACTCAGCACTGAGCCGAAAAATAAATGTATACAGACATGTGGGTATTTACACCAAGAACTTAACTGCCAAGTAAGTAACATTATCTGTTGCTCTAAGTTTATGTTACATATTCGGATACAATTTCTGGTTCAGATCGGTTTGCTATAATTTTACTGCAAAAAAAAATAAAATTCTGAAATACGTTTGCTATGTTAATAGTTAATGTTACAGCTGCATACAGATCAGAACTGCCAATATACCACTCATCAGTTCCAGAACACTGAGTTAAGGCAAATAGGCAATTACCATATAGTAGGACAAAATCAAGAGAAATCAAAGCAGAACAATATATCCTATAAATCACACAGCAAAATCTAAGCCATGCTGAAATATTCGTCTAAATACTGGGACAGCAAAAATAGCAACTTATGTAAATGGTGTGCCAATAAAATACAATCCCCTAAAAATACTGCATTTCAGCAATAGTAGCATGACTTTGGGACAAACTTTCAGACTATGTATGAGAGTATTCATGCAATATATTTGGCAAATTTCACTAAAACAACTGATTAGTTCAAGAGATAGAGCAGTTTAAAATTCAAAGTTCAATTTTTCAAGTAAAAATGCAGTTATAAATTGAAAATTTGCAAATAACAAATCAAGCTTTGCAAAGCTTTTATAGTTCAAACAGTTCAGTGATGAATGTCAACTGCCTATAGCTCACAAAGTATTTACAAGAAGCTCTGCTATAGCAGAGATACCATGCAACGCACTTGTCAGTATAGAAAAAAGCTTGCAATTGATGAATACCTTGACATGCACCCAATGTCATCACAGTTGCTGCTAAATGGCTGTATGGCTGCACTTCCTGTTCGTGGACTGCTGTTTCAACGTATTTATCTAGGACCATTTTCAAGACACTACCACTTTTGAAGTGAATGTGACTGCCTGTGACCTTGAGAACTCCTTCGTTTTCGATAACAAAGCTTAAATTACAAGCCATGTGCACTTTCTAATTTATGTGTAAATATATCGTAGTTAAATCACACTTTATTTATAACTGATTTATAGGTATTACAAAGGTTTCAGACAACAAAAGGGATTGCTTTTTTTACTGGCACACTCTGTACATAGACAGAAAATCAGAGAAAAACGTGAAGAGTGTTAGACCTAATATCTTTTTGTTTTAAATTTCCATCACAAAGCTTTATCGCAGAAAGAATACCGATAAACTACTGGTGAAAAGCTGTGCATAAACTAAGAATTTTGTAAAGTAGTGAATGGACTGGCGACCGTTTCAACACGTATACATATACATATAATATTATTAGGTGTGCTGGCACCTCTAGGTAATTAGAATTAGATGTATGGCACCTTTATAGTTTAATAAATAAAAGGAATAGTCCAGACTAATCGATATCGCAATGGCCCATCTCTACAATTCGTGGAACGGCCCATCACGAGAGTTGGAAGTAACGGAAACAGATTCGAGTGACGTCAGAGTACATTTTTAAAATGTTGTGTTGAAACCTGCAGAATTAACATTAATTCTAGCAGAATGAGGTTCATCAAGCAACCTCGAAGTTAAATGAAGGAAGTTAATCTTCTGTGAATTCATCTGTTGTCATCCGAAGTTATTTTGTTAAATAACAGTGCATCATGACACTTGAGCATGTCAACAATACTGTGTGGTAATCGATACCTTCCTCTGATAAACAGAGAAAGATCTTCTCCAACACGAATATTGATTGTTTCAATACAACTTTCTACTGTAGATTTCTGACAAACAGAACTGATTACAGATTTGAATTATCTGACGAATTTGAATCATCAAAGTCAGAAGTCATAGTAATCTGAATCTAAGTGGACAAAACAAAGATACATTCCATGATTCCACTGTCGAAATTGACATCTTTTTATTGTAGTAAATATAATATAGAAGGTGCCAGCCTTAGTATTTATAATTGATTTATTGTATTGTGTGCTGAATGTGTATATAATACATATTTATTCATTTTGTAGACACCTTTGAGTCATTTTAATTGACTTAATCTCCATAGTTACGAGTGGTGTTGCAAATACAGTAGTTTTCCTCTTACTGGGAAGGGGAAACATCCCATTGTACTTATAATCTTTCCAAATTTAAAAAAAAACGAATTGCTACACATTCCAAGAAACAAATACCTTCAACATAATAATGCGAGCTCTGTGTCGGTTTCCTTCTCTCAAAAGAGTTCGAATAAGTTTCCTGAAAAAAAAACAAATTAAAAAAAATTAAGTTTAGTTTTAAAAATTTTCAACATAAAGCAATATTACGAGTTGCTATCCAACATCTGACCCATGTGGCCTTACAACTCAAGACAAGTATATCTGCTAACGCCGATGGTCCGCACGACCCTGCTTCACGCATATTGACCATATCGCTCTGCCCACCGAGTATACAATTACCAAGAAACGAGTGTCGGTCGATAGCAAATTGCTACACCACTGAGAAATGTCCGTTATTAGCACATATTTGAACAATAATGCGCAAACTCCACTTGGTCGATTTGTTGCCGATATATTATACAATCAAGTTTGCAACAACTACACTGACAAATCGAACTAATGGAGCTTAGGACTTAAGCCTTGTATAGCTTCAACCGTCCCGTCCAGATGTCAGTCGTCGACGACATTATTGTCTCAATTAATGGCGTGTCGTGGCGGTGTTTTTAAGTCCACAGTTGCGCATGCAAAGTGGTCACATGAGCCAAACCATGCCCCTTTCAGCGATGATTTGTCATCCATTTGACAAGACTTTATATAATCTCACTATGTACGAAATCTGATAGCTCTAGTTTCAGCTATTCCTGAGATATGGATGCTGCCACCAAAATTAAAAATGGGTCACGTGACGTAACCACGAACGTTTCAGGGACATTTTGTCGTCTGAAGGCTGGGACTAGCTATGATCAACGTGTATACCAATTTGAAGTCCCTGTGTTCACTCACAACAAAAATATGAAAGGCGATGAAAAATGTAGAAATTAGGGTGGTTTGGGGGGTTAGAGGTCACCCAAGGTCATCAGCAACATAACCGTTTGATAGAGCACATACGACATCCTATTCAACTTTAATAAAAACTGTGCGTCTATCTTGTACCGTTTTCGAGTTTTAGCATGTTTTTCGTCGAAAGTGGCCGATTTTAAAATCCACCCCCTTGTATTGGTCGCCCCCATAGGGGGTGATTCAGTTTGAATTTCGTCGTGATCTTTGGCATCAGAAAACTAGAGTCCCTGAGCTATCGTGCGGCGCTATTTGCATAATCCTATGTTTAGCCATTTTGATACAATACTGGAGTGTGACAGTGACAGACACACAGACAGACATACACTGTGTGTCAGAAAGACACACGACGACAGCATATACTGCGCTAATATAGCATCGTGTGGTAAAAATTGCAGAAATTTCATCAATGTTTTTGAAATCTTTTATCTGGCACACATTTTATCTGTGACTGTAAGAAAATTTAGACAGCACAAGCTGCACAAGATAAAGGAAATCAGATTCCAAAATGCTAAATATTATGCACAGATTATATTTCTTGTTATTAATAGATACTCACGCAACAAGTGGATCGTAGCCGGTGAAAGATATTTGATCAATTTCTGCAGCCTTTATTGGCTGAAACCTCCGAGGATCATCGTCATCGAGTGGAAGATGAAGCTCCTCTTTCCGAAAAGTAGGAGGAAGATATGACTTATCATAACGACTGTAACGCACTGGTACATATCTGTAGCAAGGCAGAAGAGCAGAATAAGACACGAAAAACTGTCAGAATAACTAAACCTGACACAAAAAAAATTTCATTTTTTTTGGCAAACTTACTTTTAGGTATTCAACCAAATATCACACAAGTTTGACGAAGTTTCTTGAATAATGATCTACATGAAAATTTGTGACATTTTACAAGTTACTGGCAATTTAATATACAGTGCAAGATAAAAAACAATATTAAATATTGCACGTGCACCAAATAGCTGACATAAGAAGGTTTCAGCCACCCTGCATACGACTCAGCTGTCCAGAGTCTGTGAAATCAGTCCTTTGGAGAAGAAAATCTATGGTAAGAAGAACTTTAAAATGTACTGGCATAGCTACTGCAGAATAATGGCAACAAACTTTAGCAATGACAGCTTCCACAAGGGCCATTTCAGCTCAGCTACTAGGAATCATTCTAAGTTTAACTTTGAAAACGGTATACATCACTTCAAATGTAGATGCATTTACAGACAAAACAGCCCAAAGCTATCATGCAGGTTTGTTCAAACAACAGTGCAATATGCAGCTTCTGCAAGACAAATGTTGAGGTCACTTGATATATTTAAGAAGCATGGTGTCATGCCAGGACGAAATACCGCATCGGACACATCGGGCGCATCGGAACTCACTCAATAGCCTGCTGCAATGGCGTGGGCGCGGCGCTACACCAGGACGTGCCTGCTTACCTGATCAAATGTTCTGGCAGCTGTCTGTGCAATTATACCGGCCTATTTTGCCTGGTTAAATTAATGCTAATATTCATTCATTCATAGCGATCTGCTGAAATCGTGTGAGGACTAGCTCTACGGCGCGATATCGTCATGTTTGTGTGACAGCATCGTTAAACTTCAACCAACGAAACAACAAAATAAATAGGCCTATCGAGCGAAACAATATCAATCTCAATGAAAGAAAAATGTCGTGCATCAGTGTCACACACTATAGGCAGGCCTACTTGCAATTATTGCATGGGGAACATATAAAAACGTCTACAGAGCTATAGCATGAGTAGGCATATATACGTAACTGTTGCAGAAACTTGCAATTAGCCATTACAGTCTGATATGCTACATTCAAATGACCGGTTATTACGCGCGCCGCTGACTATATGGCAGGCCTAAGCACGACCACAGTACCCTGATGTCCGATGCGCTCGATGCGGTGTTTCGTCGGACCCTCTTGGGACCTTTTGGAAATTTGGCCTCTGGTGAGTAAATGTTCACACCTAGCCATACAAGTACAGCTGCGATTCAGAATAACATTCAGAATTTATCGGAGATATAACACAGCCAACTTAAGTAGGCTAGTTCACACCTATATCGCAGCATTGACTGATATCTGATTTTCTGTCTATGTACAAAACCTCTTGTGAAACGTCATTTACTTACATCGGGGCCAACGGAAAATAACTTTTCAGTGTGGTTTTCTTGCCGAAAACATCAACTACACGCCTCCACGACGCCGCCATGTTTACTTTGCTGTGTTTACTGTTTACTCTTTACCTGCTCTTTACTAGGAGGAAACAGAAAGCTAATGGACCGCAATGAAACGAAAACCTTGCACTGAACTAGAAATGACTGGACTGGAGAATGCACCGGAAAGTACCGTACTGTGAGGAATCTGCACAGTCTAGGCACACAAACACTTCTGTTGTTCTTCTTTAAATCCAGAAGGGGTTTGATCCCCGGACGTAGTTGACCCCATATGCACGAAGTTCTGGGTTACATTGCCTCTAACCTGCTTGTAATCCACCCTGCTTCGGTTTTGTTTTTCTGCCACTAAATGCTGCTAAGTCGAATTTAGGCCAGTGACTATAGCATGCAAGCAGAATGCCAAGTTAGTACCACAATATGGCTTCTCTATATGAACTAATCAACTTCAATGTAGTCTGCTTTTCTACAGTAACATTTACATCAAAACTGTCAGAACATATATACGTAATTTTTTCGAGTTCCAGTGGCTGTGAAAACTGTCAGTGTCATATCAGAGAGTTCGTAATATTTTCCTATTGCATCAGCAGTGTGGAGCTCTCAGTGCTATGAATTTGCAGCAGACTAACTTGTCTTCAAAATCTTATCTTGTTTAGTATAATTAAACAGTTTTCTTATGAAATATATATACTGAACAAATTTGTAACATAAGTGGTGATAAAAAATACTCTTAACCCTATGATGAACAACACTAATATAATCTGAAGGTGTTGTAGATAAGAAACCAAAGACAAAGTAAGTATCCAGGCAAAACTGAAAACAATATGCTAATTCAATATGGTTAAATTTTTAATACTAATTTCTTGCAAAAAATGAAGTAGTTATTCCATAACAAAAATTTCATATGATACGTTAACATGATAACAGTATAGAACAGAGAAAAAAACTTACAAGCATACATACTTGTTTAATTTCTTTAAACACACAATTGTTGTTTACACTCATTATATACAGGGTGGGCCAAAAAAGTGGGGCTACTACGTTTGATAACCCATATTTCACGCTCACATCTTCAAAACAAGTAAACCAATTTTTATGACTTTTGGCGAACTTCAATGCCGTTTTATTCTCAACACACCCGTTGATTCAAAATTCGTCTAATTTATCAAAATGGCGGCACCTACTGAAAGTTAATAACTGCTACTTTCTTTCAACAAATGCTAAAGGAAGTTCAATAAAGATGTTTAGCAGAACCAGTCAGGACTGTAAGATACAGCTGTCCACAATCTGCTTGAACACTGAACCACAGCAAAGCAAACACCTCTTGTTATCTATTTGATCTGCAGTGAGGCATATAGCAGTCTCGTGGGCGCGAGGCATCAGTGAATGGTGAAGTGGTCCGGAATGCGATTTACAGCAGAACAGATATATCCAACAGATGCTTAAATAATACAATGATGTTCACGCAGCTGTTTTTTAATAACATTTAGACTTAAGAAGCAATAAGGCTTAGCAAAGTCATTTTGTAGTGAAAACTTGTAGTGGAAACTTACTATAGTAACTTAATAACAAGTTGTTGTCTTTTGATAGGTGGCATCACCAAATATTAGGCAATTAATCAAAATGAAGTTAGCAGATGTTTTCTGAATATTATGTTGTAGAATTGTGCCAAAATTTATGCAAATTAGCACAGGAATTTTAAAGACATTGGCATTCGAATGCAGTGGCCTCACTTGATCTCGCCAGTGAAAAACTGAGTTGTTGAATTTGTCGCTAGGTGGCACAAGTTATTTTTTTTAAAATTTGTTTAATACAGATTTAACAGATGTGTTCAGAACAATTCACTGTTTAAATGTACCAAAAATCACGTAAATTAGTTCAGGTGTTTTCAAGATGTGGGCAGTCAAGCAGTGGCCCCGTTTTTTGGCACACCTGTATATTATACTCTCCTATATTGCAACAAGCATGACAGTACAATACACTATACAATAATAATGATAAACCTACACAATCACCCATAAGCAAAGATAACTATAATGGAATATAATAATATTATACACTGCAGTACAATGTGCAGGCACTGAGGTTCATCAGTGTCTTATCAATGTACAACAAAATTGATACAGTGACGAGCAATATTTTGATATCTTACAAACTATAAACTGTGTAAGCACTGCCACACTGCGTGCACTTACATACATGTACACAAATATACATTCTGTTTTTGTTCAACTGGACTTGGAATTTCTAGTTTGGACTAGGTCTCTAAAAGACAAACATTGGCAATAATTGGCCCAGTACTTTATAGGTTGAATTTTCTTCCCATTGCATAACTTAAGTGTTGAGGCAGTGAAGGCAACATTATCTTGCACCTGCCTCCACTACTCCACCACCCCCAGTATCTCCACACCCCCCAGGTATGGCAGCAGACTTAAGAGTAACATGACAGGTGTCTGCCTGTGTCCGTGAGCATCTCATAAATCACATGTTCAAACTTCATCAAATTTTCTGCGCAAATAGCCTGTGGCAATGGTTTGGTCCTCCTACAGTTGCATTGCAATATGCTATGTATTTACAGTTTTGTGGATGTCATGTTTTGTCATTTAACACTGTGTGATGTGATTCCGTATGACACGCGAGTTCCTGTAGCTGTTAGGTATGTTCGCAAACTGCTATACATGTACTTACTTACTAACTCGTCATTATGGCACATGTGATGCAAATAGAGTATATACTCAAACTAACACACCACGAGGCAGCACTGGATTGAGGCAGATTCTCGATGTCTTCAGACTGCCTTGTTCATTACGACATATGTACACTTCACAACTTTCACACAAAAAGCTGTTTTGTAGAAAGCAGCCAAATGAACGCAGTTCAACTACATTTGTCCACAATAATATGATAATATCATTACCATGTACAGTTCAACTGATATGGACTAGTTACAGAGCTTACAATACACAGTGTGACTTCCTATTGCTGTGCCAAAATGTCACAGTATAGTACTAGGGCTCGATCTGCCAACTTTAATTAGGCGGGCTAGTCATGGCAAGTGCAGTACCACAAGCCTATATAACGTGGGTGTGGAGGAGGACCCCAGTGGGGTCCAGGGGCTCAGGTCAAGGGGTTAGGGGGCAAAGTCCTCTGAAGCTGAAGGCATATTAGTCTTCAGGCATCCACAGAAGGAAGAAAATTTGCTCCTTCTCGGTATTTTTCGAAAGAAGATTATACGATTTTTCATGCCAGTGACACTGGGACTGCTCCCTTGCCCCATAAATCCACTGGGACTGCCACTGAAGGTTGCTTCAGTAGATACATACAAAATTTTTTAGATTTCATATGTATCTACTGGGGAAACTCTCAGTGGCAGATTTATATGGGCCAGGGAAGCAATCCCCGATAAGTAAGTAAACCAAAGACTGGTTATTTGCACCCTGAAGTGTGTGTTAATAAAAAAATCATTATTTGCACTCCAACGAATGTCTCTTCTGGTCATAAGCACTGAGTTTAAAAGTTTACTGGGGCAACCAGGCACTCTGCCTCGGTCCCTCTGACGCAAACATGGCAAAAAATCATTGGTTATACCAGTAGCAATTAATAACATCGATTTGTCATTTCTTGTTTTATTTTACCATTTGTTACACTTATCATTAATAACTGCAACAAATGGTAAAATAAAATTTTTTACAAAGATCTATCAACACTATTGTATACTCTATACACATGGTAATCTCATCTACATAAGAGACGGAGACTTAATGGAAAGGATGTTGCGCTGACTTCTTCTGCTGTCACATTTTAATTTCACAAATGTGTCCAGTCGAGGTCAAATGACGACCTTGGCTGCAATTTCACAGGGAACTTTCAACTGGGGTTGCAACTTATCTTGCCGAGGTTAAACCCCGGTAACCGAAGCATCAATCGAGGCCTGTACAGTACCAAAGATGTCCATATGTTCCTAAATTGCAGCAAAAGCAGAAATGAAAATACAACGCACACACAACATATGGAGGTCAACAATTAACTAATGGCGCACCACTAAAGTGAAGAAAATCTCAGTCGGCTTGGCTCCACTGACTGTCACTTCAATGCGAAGCACACTGAAATTGTTGGCCACCAATTCTCATTTCTTCATCGTCTGAATCGTATGCTTCCATCCGACGTCGGTGTGATCCGGATGCAGATGCTGACGATGACGGATCAAACTTGTGCATAACACAGCCTTCTGCACCGTCGGGGATCAGGACTTCGCGGCGAGCCGGCAGAAGCTGCTCCAGCGCCACATACTTCTCCGGATCGATCCAGTTCTCATGTGGAAACTTCACGGCAAAGCAGACAATTAGGCGACCTTTGTCGAATGGCCGGCGATACTGTGGCATTCCTTCATTCAAGATGCATCGTACATCACCA